>OJIS01000009.1_pt1 | contig 128535 bp, 115 predicted proteins | sample 1595671 | NCBI WGS metagenome assembly OJIS01 (sample SAMN05416814, study PRJEB24817) | seawater metagenome | isolation source: Sea water | place: Canada:Atlantic | collected 2013-07 | reverse complement strand
CGAACAAGATCACTTTAAACGCTGTCTGTCAGGTGCAAGTCCGACAGGCTGCTAGGACGAGCCATACCTTGTGGTAAACGATCACCAGCCTGATGCCACCGCGCTTTACAGTGGACACCTGTATCAAGGTATTCAAACTCCTTGTACGTCTACCCTCTAGGCTAGAAGGCGGCCTGCTCTTTAGAATCGAATTCCCCATTACGATATGATCGCGAGCCATACCCACAAGTTCAAAAAGCCCCGTTTTGTGCAGCTGGGGACTTCATCAAAGTTTATGTGCCAATCTGGCACACGCAGTTGATGAAGGCATTATTGTATGCCACTATGGCACACGCTGATTGAGTCCGCCGAAACACTTTTTATCAAGGAAAAGCGTTTTCTTGGGTACCAGTCGAGCCAACTCCACCATCGGTAAAGAATATGATGAACACACAAGGAAAAGACACTCGCTTGGTCGCTCGTGTCGATGAAGAAACTCAGAGACTAATTGCTCATGCCGCGGAGTTAACGGGCCGTAGCTTGAGTCAGTTCCTGATATACGCTGCAAAGAAAGAAGCCCAAGAGGCCGAGCGTCAGGCGCTTCAAATTCAGGTTTCCCGGCAAAGTGCTGATCGTATGTTGGAGCTGCTGGATAACCCTGAGCCTATTAGTCCAAAGCTTCGAGAAGCTGCACTCAACCACAGGAAGTTGGCTGGTGACTTTAAGAACCGAAGAAATCGGTAAAAAACACAATCGGAGAACATTTGACTGCGGAAAACCCGCGCTTAACGAGTTCTTAAAGAAAATTGCCAGGCAAAGCAGTCAGAAGATGGCGACACGGACCTATGTGCTGATTGAAGATGAAGTAGACCCAACGGAGATCCTCGGTTATTACACTCTTCTTCCCAGCACCATTGCTTTCCCCCAGGGGCACCCTCTTCAAAAACGGTTTCCGTCAGATCCACCGGTTTACCGGCTGGCACGCCTTGCGGTCGATAGCTCCGTGAAAGGGTATGGGTTAGGCGCATTCCTGGTGATCGAGTGCTTGAAGAGGGTTGTTGATGCGTCGTTTTCAGTTGGAGGTATAGGCTGTGCGGTAGATGCCAAGGACGACGACTCACAAAAATTCTACGGGAAGTTTGGGTTCGTCGCTGTGGATGCCGTTGAGAGTGACTCTCTTGCTCTCTGGCTGCCTTTTGAACAATGTCTCGAAGCAATCGAACTGTCACAAACGAGGGAACGATAATCGGTCCTACCGGCTGTCGACGCAAACTGCATGTCGACGGATTTATATCTTTGGTACGCGAACACGAACAAAGTGCCGGCGACTGGTCGTGCCCCTTCTCCGGATTTTTCTGACAATGAGCGTTACTTAAACAGGGTCAGGCTCTACCCCGATCCGCTGGGCATGTGATGGAGCAGTCAGTCGTATTGCAACTTTCACTTTGGCGCATGTTTTTTGCGATACTCGGTTGGGGTGCAGCCCAATCGCTTGCGAAAAGCGGTATTGAACGTTGATTTCGAGTTGAACCCCACCTCGTAACAGATCTCAGAAACGCTCTGAGGTGTATCGTTCAGGGCTTGGCAAGCCGCTTTGATACGATAACCATTGACCCATTCATAGAAATTCACACCGGCGCAGAGGTTGATTGCAGCCGACGCCTGATGAGTCGTGGTGCCACACGTTTCGGCTAGAGTTCTGAGGGTCAGTGTATTTTCTCTGAAGAGTCCCTTTTCCATGGCCTGGCCAAGCTCTTTGAAAAGAGTTACGTCCGTCTCGTCAACCGGCGTCGGATTGTTTTGCTCGGTTAATTCCTGTGATGCCAATGAGACAGGAGCAGTTCGCTGTATGTGCATGGGCGGGTGAGCATGGGTCAGCAGCAGATAGGTAAGATAGGCCGTGGTTGGCGCCAATACAAAGGCCACCGAAAAGCTTTCACCAAAGACAAAGTAGACAATGATTCTGGTGGTCATACTGGCAGCGATAATCAATTGAATGAGCTGAAGATGTCTCACCCATTCACGTACGGGTACCTTGCGGGTATTGATGCCCTTTTTTCGTTGCAGCCACCAATAAAAGAGACTGGAACCACCGATAACGGCCAAATAGGAATTGCCATAAAGCGTGATCGGTTGCCAGAGCGATTCAGCAATTCTGCCCTGAAACATCCAGTAAACCTTGAGCTCCCCCGGCATGCTCCAGAAAGGTATTGCAAGCAAAGCAACCACAATCATCGGAGCGGCATGTAGCCACCAATCACCGTTCTTGTTCAAGGCGTTATCGCCCTGAATGGCTCGAATATAGCCGTAGATACAGAAAGGCATCATCACGATGAGCGGGTCGAACAGTTTGAGAAAAAACGGAAACCGCTCCATCAAATCGCTGGCCTGGTAGATGAATTCCAGAGACTGAAGGATAACGAGACACACCAGAGCAAGCAGGTATGCCATTGGAAGCCTGTCCTGCTGCCTGTTTACAAACCAGCTCAAACTGGCGAAAAGCAGGATAACCCCGATGCAAAGACATATCAGTGCGACCGTTCCCGTCCAGTAATTCATCTCGTCTCCACGTGCGAATCGATCGATTCGAACTCACAGGCTTCTGTTTTTTAACGTTAAATAAAAAAATATTCGAATCTATCGATGCGGACGACCCAAACCGACGGATGCCGTTGAATAGTCGTCGCAGACACACAAAAACAACGAGGACTCCTCTATGGAAATTCGCTCAGGCACGGCCCTTCTGGTACTTGGCACGATTATTTTATCAGGCTGCAACGGTGGTTCGGATAACGCAAGTACTTCGTCACCATCGGATCAGGCTCCACCCTATCAAGCTGATATCCGTTACACCGCGTATGGGGTGCCACACATTACCGCAAAGGATTATGGCTCTCTCGGCTACGGTGTTGGTTATGATCATGCCAGAAACAATCTCTGCACACTGTCCGAACAACTGGTCAAACTAAAGTCCCAGAAATCCCGTTACTTCGGGCCTGGCGAGCAGAACCGAAACCTGCTGACCGACGTTGGCTACAAGGCTCTTGATTATCCGGCCCAGGCCGCTGAATTATTTAAAGAACTGTCTCCCACGTCCAGCGAACTTTTAAAGGGTTACGCTGCAGGCTTCAATCGCTCTCTTGCGGAACGTCAGGGTCCCGGGGACTATCCATCACCCTGCCGCGGTGCCGAGTGGGTTGAGCCAATAACCGCTCAGGATTTGCTCGCCTACCAGCTGGATCTTGCGGGTCTGGCCAGTGCCCGGAATTTCCTCGAAGCGATTGCCGCGGCGCGACCGCCCACTTCCAATATAGCCAAGTTCAATGTCCAGCTGGATCCTGCCAAAGTGTTTACGTCGGAAGGTATTGGTAGCAATGGCTGGGCCCTGGGAAATGAAAAAACAGACGGTGCCAACAGTATGCTATTGGGTAACCCGCATTTTCCCTGGGATGGCGAGCTGCGTTTTTACCAGAACCACCTGACCATTCCAGGCGAACTTGACGTGACCGGCGTCACGATGATTGGTGTGCCGGCGGTAGTGATTGGATTTAATAACCATCTGGGATGGACTCACACAGTGTCCCAATCCAAGCGATTTACCCTGTATCAACTGGAACTCGATCCATCTGATGCAACCCGGTATGAATATGACGGTAGCTACCGTGATATGGTGACCAAAACCGTGGAAATAACGGTAAAGCAGCCGGACGGTAGCCTTGCTGACTACAGTCAAGCAGTCTATTTCAGCCACCATGGCCCAGTCGTGAATCTCGCGTCTTTATCGCCAGCTTTGGGTTGGACAGCAAACTCAGCAGTCGCGTTCCGGGACGCCAACTTGGGCAATACCCGGATGTTGGATCAGTGGCTTGCGATGGCCAAGGCTGAAAGTCGTGAGGGTTTCTTCCAGGCATTTGAAGAAAACCAGGGCATTCCCTGGGTAAACACCTTGATGATCGACCAGGAAGGTACCGCCAATTATGTTGACGGCACACTGGTACCCAACCTTACTCCACAGGCCGAGCAATACTGGCGGGCTGCATCGCAGTCTCCGCAATTGGCGCCAATCTGGCAGGATGGTGCCGGCAGCGTCCTGCTGCCCGGAAACAGTTCCGTTTTCGAGTGGGTGGATACCGGTGAAACTCTGTCGCCAGGATTGGTCCCTTTCAGCGAGGCGCCCCAACAGACCCGCAGCGACTATGTCTTCAATGCTAACAGCAGCCACTGGCTCTCGAACCTTGAGCAACCACTTGAAGGTTTCAGTATTCTTTACGGGCCAGAACAAACCATTCGAAGCACACGCACTCGTTTCAATGCAAAATTGATCACTGACTCCAGCAGTTCCGGGCTGGCCGGTTCGGACGGCCGATTCTCCCTGGAGGAGCTAAAGAGCGTGATGACTCACAATGGCTCGCTGTTCGGTGGTGAGTGGAAAAACGCTCTGACCCAGCGTTGCACCAATTACCCGACGGTTACCTATCAGAGCGCAACATTTGATCTTACCGCTGCCTGCCAGGCCTTAGTCAACTGGGATGGCCGCTACAATATCAATAGCACGGGTGCGCACCTGATGCGGGAGTTCCTTGCAGCTTTCCGCGTGTCTGGCCACCGGGCACTGGACGACGACCTGTTCGCTACTGGGTTTGATCCGGATTCACCAGCAACCACGCCATCCGGTCTCGCGCCGATCGATCCTGTCGATGCCAGCAATGATCCGGTGCTCCAAGCATTGGCTGCTGCGGCAGCAAAGCTAGAGGACGATGGTATTTCGCTGAATGCCAATTTGGGATCTCTGCAGTATGTCCTCAAAGCTAAAGGAGAGGTGCCGATTCCTGTCTCAGGAGGGTATTCATTCGAAGGCGTGTTCAACATGGCAGAGACCAAGGCCAATTCCCGAAGCACGTCGGACCTGTCGAACACGCTGACGGGCCAACCAACAGATGATAGCCTTCTGTTTGCACTGGACGAAGATTCCAATGGTATGGATGAACTAGCTTACCGGGTGAATTATGGTTCCAGTTTTGTGATTGCGCTTCAGTACACAGATGAAGGCCCCAAGGCTGATATGTTCCTCAGCTATAGTCAGGATCACGATCCCGAAGCCGAACACTTCAAAGATCAGACACAGCTATACAGCGATCTGGAGTGGCGACCGATTCTTTTTAAAGAAGAGGACATCGCAGCAGCGGTCGTGGAGACCATTGATCTGCGCGAGTGATTCAGGCGTGAGCGGCCCCGTTTATCGGGGCCGTTTCCTAGGCCCCAATCCGCACTAGGGTAGTGCACACCCTCTCTCTACGCCAAGTGAACCGACTTGAATTGGTAAATTCATGAACAACTATCGGCGCATGGCGCGGCATTGAGTGCGCGCCCCGGACAGATTCACTACAGGGTGTTTTTGTAGACTCGACCTCCTTTCATTATGAGCCGAAGGTTGGCCTGCGGGTCATTCAGAAACTCTAGTCCCCGCTCCGGATTTCCATCTACCACTAAAAGGTCGGCCAGAGCGTCAGACTCTATAGTACCGAGCTTGCCTTGGTAGGGGCTTCGAAGGCCAGACATGGCCAAGAGCTCACCGTTGCGACCAGTTGCCATAGCCAACGTGGTGAGCGAATCGTAAAAACGTGTGAGTTTGGCGAGATGGCGCAACTGGTTCTGGGTGTTCTGGGGACTGAACAAAATATCCGTGCCCCAGGCTGTTTTGACATCAAAATGCTGCGCCATCTCGTAAGCCCGCACCGTTCCCTCCGCCACCATGCGTTGCGACTCCCGGCGCGCGGCATCAGGATAAACATTGGAATCCTCATCCTGGAGGAACGGCTGCAAGCTCCACCAGGCGCCCTCGCCTGCTATCATACGAACGCTTTCTTCATCTGCCAGTTGACCGTGTTCGATGGACTTCACACCCGCCCGCAGACTCCGCTGAATGCCCTTGGGCGTGTAGACATGAACTGCAACGTAAGTACCCCAGTCCTCTGCGGCGTCTACGGCTGCGCGTAATTCCCGTTCGGTAAACTGAGTGCTATCCAGCGGATCATAAGTGGAAGCCACACCACCGCCGGCCATCAGTTTGATCTGGGATGCCCCCAACATCAATTGTTCACGAGTGCGGCGGAGCACCTCGGCTTCACCATCGGCAATTACAGCGACTCCCTGCTTTTCCTGCTCGCTCAGGGGCGAGGCAGTACCCCGAGGCACCTCGTGCCGCATGCGGAAATCACCATGGCCGGAGGTTTGCGAAATCATGGCACCGGCGGGGAAAACCCTCGGGCCATCAACAATGCCCTTGTCGATCGCGCGCTTGAGGGCAAAGGAAGGACCACCCACATCTCGAACCGAAGTGACGCCACGCATTAGCGTACGTTCCGCTTCCTTAGCTGCGACCAGATGCACATATCCCGGGTCCGCTGTCATGGCTTCAAGCTGGCTGATTCCAGCCAATGTGGTGTGCCAGTGGGCGTCAATCAGGCCCGGCATCACAACACGGCCGCCACAGTCCACAACTTCCGCATGACCGAAGTCTGCCCCGTTGGCAAGCAGGGCCTGAATGCGACCGTCCTCAATACGGATAGCGATGCCTTCACGCAGCGGTCCGCCTCTACCATCGAAAAGCCTCAGGTTTTTAAGCAGAATCGGGCCATTTTGGTCCGAGGGCTGCTGGCTCAGAACTCTCGGGGCGCGTAATCCCGCGAACATCGCCATAACGCCTGCAGCCCCACCAATGAACTGCCTGCGGCTAATATCCGCCATCATGCGCTCATGGAACTGGGACAGCATCGGCGAGCCACACTGGCAGGCGCCGTGGCCATGGCGGTGATTTAAGGGATAGCATGTGGCGGAACGGGGCAAAGCGGGCATCGAACGGTTCCTTATGGTTGGTACCCGATTATAGACAATTCAGGCTATGCTGCGAGCCAGCATAGACGCCCCTTGATTCATCTAATTGGGTTAAGGACAACTTATCCATGCACCACCCGGCAGAACATCGTGGCCGATTATCCTGCCGATTTCTCAAATTTTCGCGGAAGCAGCAGAATGTGGGAGTGGTCAAAACCTCCGCCCTTGGTAAAAAACCACCAGGATTTCCGGGAGAATAGGCAGGTAAACGGGCAAAGCTGGATTGCGACCCTATCGCTCACGCCGAAATAGCAGCAATTCGCATGGCCAGCAGTATGCTGGGGAACACGCATATGCTGCAAGCTACCCTGTACGCCAGTTGCAAACCCTGCCCCATGCGCCTGACCGCCACTCACTGGACTCGTATTCCCCGTACTGTGTTTGCCGCACCTCAGGAAATTGCAAACCGTACCGGCCTTACCGACGGCAACATTAAAGGGCAACTCTGCGGCCAGATCACTTCAGGCCTGGACAACTAGGATTGACCCAGATCGTACCCGGGGACTCAGCGGCACCTTTTCGGGCCTCGCTGGTAAAACATGATCTGCCGCCCTATTGATAGCGAATCCCAAAAGCTCATCGCTGGAGGCATTTAATTTCAGCAAAAATGAAAGCAAGTAACACTATAATTATATCGATCCGCTTTCTAAGCCGCAGTAGCGGCCCCACAACCAGGTGAAACCATGCACATAGTTAAACGACTTTTTGCGCTGGCTGCCTCACTGGCTCTGAGCGCCTGCGCCACCACGCCTCAGTCGCATGAACTGATTTGGCCGGTTGCAGATGAACCTCTTGGAACAAACGAAATCGTACTTGCCGACTCATCAACCAGCGTATTTGGCAACAACACCGACCTGGGAATCGTGCAAGTCCGGGTACGATTTAACGAAGACAACTACATTTATCAGGTGGCATTTTCGGCGAGTGATCAGGGTGTAGAGCCCAATCTCCGAGACACCTATGAAGTTACGGTGAGCTTTACAGAAGCCAAACTGAATCTCATTTTGCGCGATTTCAGCTTTGCCGGCGGCGAGACAGTCGTGGGCGTTGAAGGCCGAAAATACATCGTGAGCCCCTGGCATTGGCACGCCGAGCATTACCTGGCCGTAAACAAACCTGAATCTGACTACGCAAAGCTTATCGGCACCAGTTTCAGGCAACCGGCGGTAAAAAACATCCTTCGCAAACTACCCAGCTGGCGTGAAACCTCAGGTCCAGTCAAACCGATTCGCATGTTCTTTTCCAATCGCAGAGCCTGGGCAGATGTGCCCGGGGTCCAACGCCTAAAGGACAACACCCTCGCCGGAGAGTCTGCACTGGCTGCTTTTGAAGATCCAGAGTCCGTCTACACTCAGTACTTTGGCGAGCCACACGGCGCCCAGGTCGCCGAGGCCAATCGTAAGAAGGCGGCGGAAGCTGCCAACCAGGCCTATAGAACCTTTGTCTACCAGTCCTTCGTCCAACTAACCCTGACGGACAAAGTAAAGAGGGCGAAGTGTCCTTCTCTGCCCTACATGGCTCGATCCTACGACCCACCAGCCGAGTGGTATCAACAGGGAGACATCGCGGTCACTCGTGCCAACTGCCTGACGGAACTGGTCAATAGCTATGATCCAAACCCTCTCATCTCAGCCTATGAGAGAAACCTTGACCAAGAATCGAAACTCTATGCCAGCACTTACGGCATAGAACGTTTTTCCCTCGAAGATGCCTTGGATACCGTTAATCAGGTCGTCCGAGACATACAGATCGCCGGCGAAAGGGCACAAGCCCTCTATGACGGAGGCGACTACTGGAGTGAACGAAATCAGCAAAGAAAAGCGGACCAGGCACGACAGGCACAGGCAATGCGAGGCTTGGTGCAAGGGCTGCAGTCTCTAGACCAAACCCTGCAGGCCCAAAATCGTCAAACTGAAGCCAATGTGCGCAGGCTTCAGGCTCAAGCGTTCAACAGGCCACAGACAAGTACCGTAAACCCCAAACAGCCAAGCGCGACTCTGCCTCAGCCCATGCCTATGGATTCCCTTGACGCCCCCAAGCCTTCTGAGGCAGAGGCAGAGAAAGTGGCGGGCAACACAGCTCAGAGCAAGGACGCACCGGAGACACCCCCTGCAAACACAGTTAATGCAACAAGGATTGATGACACCGAGCAGCATATATGCTGGTCCCCCTCACCCAACTGCCTCGTCGTCGGCTCCGAATGGAGCCAGATGACTGAAGGCCGGATAATTGTTACCTATCGCAATGCCTGCGATCGCCGTATCGTGGTGAAAAAATGTAACGAGCGAGCTGACGGCAGCGCAGACTGTGGAACCGGGGGCATTCGAGGCGGCGAAGCTGTGAAATGGCCCACCAGCAACGCCACTGGCCGATACGCTTACAACATGATCGGCGTGGATAATCCCAACAAGGACTGGGTCTGCATGGGCCGAACCGAAAACTGGAGGGATCAACCCCTCTGGAATAACTAGCGGAAGTTGGTGCGCCTGTGGCAACGGCTGCACGGGCGCGCCTGTCGTTTCCTGTCCGTCGACCAGGTGATGTTTCTTCAACCCATACATGTGGGCGAGTTGTTGACCTTCCTGGCAAGCGTGAACTATACCGGCCAGGTTAAATGGGGCTACTACAGCAGTTGACACTCCTGACCTATGATTACACCAGCCCCACGCGGCTTGGACATTTCACAATCTGCGATAAGCTGGAAGCTCATGGTGAAAAAGGGAAGAGACAATGTTAACTCTCATATGTCTGATTTTCGGAGTGTCAATTGGCAGTCAGTTCGGCATTACCGGCGGTATTTTTGGCGCTTTACTTGGACTGATACTCGCGAACTCGGCCAGCGCCTCATGGCAAATTCCTGATACGGGGCTGCAAGCCAACGATGAATGCTTGGAAGAATTTACTTCAGTGACTGAGGCCGCTACTACCAATATTGGGGTGGAGATTTCGGATCCCTTTTCCGATTCCGCACTGGAGGAAATTTCAAGCACAGACTCAACCTGGATCAACCCCTCGACCGGATTACCAATGATTGGAGAAGGGACTTCAGGCATGGATATAGGCGGGAATATCTTTGGGGCAGGCTCACATGATCATTTTTCAGCTACTTTCGACGACGCTCCGGATTCCATCCTGGATGATAATCTCTGAACACGAAACTCACAGCAGTTCAATTCAATAACATCGGAGGACGGCCAAACATTCACAGCTGGGAGCTTCAACACAGCTTTCAGGTCGTAAATCTCTTTCAGGAATTAACCAGGCGCCACTCGCGCCAGGCCAACTCTCGCTGTTTATCAATAAACTCCGCCAGATCCTTCAAGCTGATCAACCAGATGGACTTCTGCGAGCCACCGCGCCACGCGGGGATAGGAAGTGCATGACGCCCGGCCCGGGCGGCTGCTTTGGCCGGCGATAAGCCAAAGTATTTCTGGCATACATCCGCCAGGGGCACCTCGGATTCGGAGTATTCCGCTAAAAGCGCAAAAAAGGTAGAAACCTGACTCATAAAACCTCCTTCTGTATACATCGCACTTTAAGCATATGGGACACGCCGCCCGTCGTGTGTCGTTAAACCGTGTTTTTTGCGCGCATGAGGCAACGATACGTTCTCACTCAATCTTCGATAATGGGCCGCCAGCCCCAACCCAAAAATTTATCATGAGGCTCCTGACGGCTTAGATGCGTATAGCGCTGCAGCATTGCCCAACTCTGGTGGCCCGAAATAGAGGCGACGCGGGGAATATCCCAGCCACGCTCAAACAGCCAACTGATGCACTCATGGCGAAGATCGTGAAAACGTAAATCGCTGATCCCCAGAAACTGGCAATAAGCATGGAAACGGGTCCCGATGGATTTGGCGTTACATGGGAAAATCCGATCGCTATCTCGCGGCTGGCGCTGAATAATCGACCAGGCCTCATCAGTGAGGTAAACCATTCGATCGTTGCCCTTGGTACCCATTGGGTTTTTCATATCAGGGACCACGACACTTCGATTCCGCGGATCCAGGCCTGCCCACTTGATCCGGCAAATTTCATCCTGGCGACGAGAAGAGAACAGAGCGAACAATATGATGTCGGTCATCGGAATGGATCTTTTGCCCGAGGGTATGGCGGCGTAATCCAGCAAGCTATCAAGCTCCATCAAAGTGGGTCGACGAACCCGTGTTTTCGATTTACCAACCAGGCGCTCCCGGCGGCATGTTTCGGCGGCGTCGTTTAACGATTCCAGCGCTGCGGGGACGCCCCAGGCCGAACGCGCGGTTTTGAAGACCGACCGGAGCCAAATCAGATCGTTGTTAATCGTCTGGGGCTGCACTCTCCGCCCGCCAGCATCCGGCCTTGCGCGTTCTATTACGTGAGCAACAATTTCTTGAGCGGTCAACTCGATCGCGTCCCTCTCGGCCAGATCAAAAGTCCTCAAATACTCCAAATGATGCCTTTTGCTCCTCCCGAAGCTGTGACCGAATTCATCCAGATACCGATCAATCAGGTCCTCTACGGTTACCCCCCTGTGCTGTATCCGAAGCAGTGCACCCGGTTCTTGTAGCTCCAGCTCCCGTCTGGCACTCCAGTCTCGTGCCAAGGTTTTTCGATCGAATGTGCGGCTCTCCTGATAGACGACTTTGCCATTTCGTTTGACCCGCACATCTGCCCGATAGGCTTTGCTACCATCGGACCGTTTTCGGGTTGTTATGGATGCCATGCGAGATGTGTCTCCTGTAAAAAAGATAATGCGTGACCGCTCGCCATTGCCATCAGAATACCTTCAGGAAATCGGCGTTCGTGACGGCAAACGAACTATTTCGGCGACATCAGAGGCTCGGATATCGCTTATCAATCAGAACCTCCCCACCAAACCATCGTGGGAGCTTTCCTGATAGAATTGCCCCGTACCCAGTGGATTGACGCGAAATATGGAAGCCATTAAAGAGTGTCCCGACCCGGTATCCGTGACCAATCCAGATCGCGGTGCTACAAACCGTTTGCCGTAGCACTTCTGTAGCACCAGGGTCAGAAAAACAGCCAAATTTGAGCAATTAATGAGCAGAACTGCACCTTTGGAACAGAGCCAAAACACCCCCGGAGCCCCTGCAAACACAGGGTCTGAGCCCTCCCGCCGCTTCTGCGTGGCCCCGATGATGGACTGGACCACCAGTCACTACCGTTATCTGGCGCGCCAGCTTAGCCGGCATACCCTGCTCTACACCGAGATGGTCACCACCGGCGCACTGATTCATGGCGACACCGCGCGCTTTCTGCGCCACGATGAGGCCGAGTACCCACTGGCCCTTCAGCTGGGTGGCAGCGATGCCGGCGAACTTGCCCACTGTGCCAGGCTGGCACAGCAATACGGCTTCGATGAGGTTAACCTGAACGTCGGTTGCCCCAGCGATCGTGTTCAGAACAACATGATCGGTGCCTGCCTGATGGGCCATCCGGACAAGGTGGCAGAGGGCGTGCGCGCCATGATTGAAGCAACCGAGCTGCCAGTCACCGTGAAGCATCGAATCGGTATTGATGGGCGGGAGTCCTGGGACGATCTCTGCGAATTCGTGGAAAAAGTGTCGGAAGCTGGCTGCCGGACCTTTATCGTACACGCCCGGATCGCGATTCTTGAAGGCCTGAGCCCCAAGGAAAACCGGGAAGTCCCTCCGCTTAAATACGACTGGGTCTACCGGCTGAAAGCGAAATACCCGCACCTGGAAATCATCATCAACGGCGGCATCAAGACCTTCGATGAGTGCCACGAGCATCTCCGGCATACCGACGGCGTGATGCTGGGTCGGGAGGCGTACCACAATCCCTGGCTGCTGGCAGGCGTCGATCCGGAGTTCTTCGGGGAGGCAGCGCCGGTAGAAACCCGGCATCAGGCACTTCGGGCCATGCTTCCGTTCATAGGGAGCGAACTTGAGCGCGGCGTATTCCTGACTCACATGTCCAGGCACCTTCTCGGCCTGTTCCACGGCCAACCTGGCGGTCGGCAGTTCCGTCGCTATATCAGCGAGAACGCCCATAAATCCGGTGCTGGCCTGGAAGTGATCGAAACCGCTCTGGAAAAGGTTCGTGAACCGGCGGCGCCGGAGATTGCCGAAGCTTAATCGCAGGCAATTGCCACCATACCTTTTGTTGTCTTGTTCCTGTCAGAGCGGCCCGTTATTGTAGGCATATAGCCAGCGCCCGGGATTCGGGCGCACCAATAACAGATCAACCGGGACGACAGGACGAATGACCAGCAAGCTCGACCAACTGAAGACCATGACCACGGTGGTAGCGGATACCGGCGATATCGAAGCCATTGCGAAGTGGCGGCCGGAAGATGCCACCACTAATCCATCCCTGCTACTCAAAGCTGCCGCTTCTGACGCTTACCGGCCGATGCTGGACAAGGCTGTGGCAGAAGCCCGGCGGCATGGCGGCTCAGACGCCGAGCAGCTGACCATGGCCACTGATATGCTGGCCGTACTCGCCGGCCGAGAAATCCTGAACCTGATTCCCGGTGTGGTTTCGACGGAGGTGGATGCCCGTTTGTCCTTTGATACCGCCGGTACGCTTGAGCGCGCCCGCCGCCTGGTTGAGCTGTACGACAAGCAGGGCGTCGACACCAGTCGCGTACTGATCAAGATTGCTTCTACCTGGGAAGGCATCCGGGCGGCCGAGCAACTGGAGAAAGAAGGCATTCACTGCAACCTGACGTTGCTGTTTTCTTTCATTCAGGCCGCCGCCTGTGCCCAGGCCGGTGCATTCCTGATCTCGCCCTTTGTTGGTCGAATTCTGGACTGGCACCTGGCCAGCACTGGCCGGGACAGCTACCCGGCTGCAGAGGATCCGGGGGTGCTTTCGGTATCCCGTATCTACAATTACTACAAGGCCAACGGCTTTAAAACGGTGGTGATGGGCGCCAGTTTCCGGAACACCGGCGAAATTGAAATGCTGGCTGGCTGTGACCGCCTGACCATAAGCCCTACCCTGCTGCAGGAGTTGCAGGACGACCTGGGCGATCTGCCGCGTCGACTGGTCGCCGACACCGCCAGCTCACCGGATCAGTTTGGCACCATCGACGAGAAACTGTTCCGCTGGGAATCCAACGAGGACGCTATGGCTACCGAGAAGCTGGCCGATGGTATCCGCCGGTTCACAGCCGACCAGATTGAACTGGAGAACCGGGTCCGGCAGCTGGCCAGGGCGGCCTGACGCGGCGCCTCAAACCAAACACAGAAGTGGGACTGTCCGATCATGATCGAGCGCCTGAAAAAATTGTTTGCGGCACCGGAAGCTGAACGCGAGAAGCCCGATAACCATCAGCTCGCAGTGGCTGCCACGGCATTGATGGTTCAGCTTTCCCGTGTCGACCAGGATGAAGACGAGCGCGAACTGCAGGCCATTGTTGATGGCGCAGTAAAAGCACATCAGGTAACCCGGGCCGAAGCCGAGGAAATTCTGGAAGACGCCCTTAGCCACGCAGACGATGCCACGTCGCTCTATGAATTTACCGGCCAGATCAACGAGTACCTGGACCAGGAAGGAAAACAGGCCCTGCTGGAAAGTATCTGGCGCGTGGCCTTTGCGGATGGCCGCATCGACAAGTACGAAGAACACCTTATTCGCCGCATGGCAGACCTGCTGCATCTTAATCATCGGGAGTTCATGCAGGCGCGGCACCGGGCGCAAGACGCAGGTTCTTAAAAGGAGACAGCATGCTAGCGATTCTTCATCCGAATACCGCTCTGGACAGCGAAGAATACCGACAGACCATGCACTACCTCGAGAATCTCCCGAACGTGTCGGTTCGGGTTCATGAGGTTCAGGGCGCCACCCAGAGGCTGACCGAAATCTATCTTCTCGGGGACACCAAGCCCCTGAACAAGGAAGAGATCGAAGCCCTACCTGCGGTCGAACGGGCCATACGCATTTCGGACGACTACCGTATTCTTGGGCGCCACCGGGACGATCGACGGCAAAGCGGCTTCACCTACAACGGTGTCGAGTTCAGTCAATCCAACCTGAACATCTTTGCCGGGCTGTGCGCGGTTGATGTGCCCGAACACGTCGACATGATGATGAAGGCCCTGGAAGGCCATGGGGAAGTCTGCACACGAATGGGCGCCTACAAGCCGCGCACCAACCCTTATTCATTCCAGGGCCACGGCAAGGGCTGCCTCCCCTGGGTGTTTGAAAAGGCGGGGAAACACGGCATCAAGGTTATCGCCATGGAGATCACTCATGAGAGCCACATTGAGGAAATCGACAACTGCCTCGAAAAGCTTGGCCGTCCCACCGGTGTAATGCTGCAGGTGGGCACCCGCAATACCCAGAACTTCGAGCTGCTCAAGGCCATTGGCCGCCAGAGTACCTATCCGGTACTGCTCAAACGCGGGTTCGGGATTACCCTGAATGAATCCCTCAACGCTGCCGAGTATCTGGCCAGCGAAGGCAACGCTAATGTCATCTTCTGCCTGAGGGGCATGAAAACCGAAGCCGGCCAGCCCCATCGGAACATGGTGGATTTCGCCCATGTGCCGGCGGTCAAGCGCCTCACCCGTATGCCAGTCTGTGTGGATCCTTCCCATTCGGTGGGCAGCCGCGAGCAGTCTCCGGACGGCATCCTTGATGTCATGCACGCGACCGCCCAGGGCGTCGTCGCCGGTGCCAACATGGTCCTCGTGGATTTCCACCCCAAGCCGGAAAGAGCCCTGGTGGACGGCCCCCAGGCCCTGCTGATGAACGAGCTGCCGGCGTACCTCGAAGACATACGCCTTTGCCACGACACCTGGAAGAAGCGCCAGGCCATTTACCAACGCCTGAAGGATGATGCAGCGGAATGATTGTCTACGGACACAGAGGCGCCAAGGGAGAAGCTCCCGAAAACACCCTTCCGGGATTTACGCATGCTTACCGGCACGGTATCCGGCATTTTGAACTGGATCTCGTATTGTCAAAGGACGGCAAGCCGGTATTGGTGCACGATCTTTCGGTTGACCGCACGACCAGCCAGAAAGGCAGTATCAGTCAGTACACGGCCGCCGAACTGGCTGCCATGGATGCGCGAAGAAACACCAGCTCCTGGCCCACACCCACGGGAATTCCCGCGCTGGAAGACCTTCTGGACCGGTTCGACGACCTCGAACACCTGCAACTGGAAGTCAAAAAAGACACGCGTCAGCGCCTGAACATTCTCAGCAATCGCCTGACAGAGGTTATACAGCGACGCAATCTGTATCAGACGGTGGCCATAACCTCTTCCGACACCTGGTTTCTGAAACAGATCCGGCGGCGGAACAAGAACATCCGCATCGGCCTGGTCGCAGAGCGCAAATTCCCGCGCCCCTTGAGCATTGCGGGCCAACTCGGCTGTGAGTATCTCTGCATCAACTGGAAGCTTTGCTCGAAAGCGCTGGTTGAAAAAGCCCATCGAAAGGGCATGCACGTGTCCACCTGGACGGTGAACCGGATTCACGACATGTTGCAACTGGAAGAAATGGGCGTGGACAGCATCATCACTGACTATCCCACCAGCACCCGCATATTCTTCGACAACAGGGCCAGGTCAGCCCTGTCATTGCCACAGAGTCACGCCGGGGTGTCGGCCAGTAAAGAGGCCCTGTCAGCGGGCTGAATTCGGGATATGGAAGGTTAAGCCGGGGTCAGTCGTAGGCTTTCTTCTGACCCCTGGTGTGGCCTGCCCCGTTAAAAGATCCGGTTCAGACCGTTCAACGCCGCGACACGGTAGGCTTCCGCCATGGTCGGATAGTTGAACGTGGTATTGATGAAGTAGTTCAGGGAGTTGGCCTCTCCTTCCTGATTCATGATCGCCTGGCCGATGTGGACGATTTCCGCCGCCTGGTCACCGAAACAGTGGATACCCAGAATCTGACGGGTTTCCCGGTGAAACAGAATTTTCAGCATTCCTACCGCTTCTCCGGTAATCTGGGCACGGGCAAGATCCTTGAAGAACGCCTGTCCAACCTCGTAGGGCACCTTGGCTTCCGTCAGTTCGCGCTCGGTTTTACCAACGGAACTGATTTCCGGAATGGTGTAGATCCCGGTCGGCACATCCGACACAAAGCGGAAGTATGCGTCATCCACAATATCCGAGGATGCAGAGCGGCCCTGGTCATAAGCGGCGCTTGCCAGACTTGGCCAGCCGATCACGTCGCCCGCCGCGTAGATGTTGTCCACTTCGGTGCGATAGTGCTCGTCAACGGCCAGTTGCCCACGGCCATTGGGTTCCAGACCGATATTTTCGAGGCCCAGCTTCTCGGTGTTCCCGCTGCGACCATTGCACCACAGGAATGCATCCGCACGGATTTTCTTGCCCGAATGAAGCGACAACACCACACCGTGGTCGTCGCCCACAACCGACTCGTACTGCTCGTTGTGGCGAACCAGAACGCCATTATTCCGCAGGTGGTAACTCAGGGCGTCGGAGATCTCGTCATCCAGGAAGGACAACAGCCGGCTACCCGGGTTGATCAGGTCGACTTTTACACCCAGGCCCGCAAAGATCGAGGCGTACTCTGACCCTATGACGCCAGCGCCATAAATAATCAGTGTGCGAGGCGTGTGAGACAGGTTCAGAATGGTGTCGGAGTTATAGATACGGTGATGACGGAAGTCCACATCGGGTGGCAGGTAGGGCCTGGAACCGGTGGCGATGATCGCCTGCTTGAAGTGCAGCGTCTCGGAGGACTTGCTACCCCGGACTTCTATGCGGTTCTGGTCGACAAAAAAGGCCCGGCCGTTTATCAAATCCACGCGATTGCGAGAGTAGAACTGCGTCCGGAGCTTGACCTGCTTGCCGATGACCTTCTGGGCATTCTGAAGCACTCGCGGGAAAGAGAACCAGCGAGGCTCCCCGATATCCCGGAACATCTGGTTGGTGTTGAACGTAATGATCTGTTTGACGGAGTGGCGCAGCGCCTTGGAAGGAATGGTGCCCCAGTGGGTGCAGTTCCCGCCAACGGTAGGCTTGTCTTCGATGATCGCGACACGTTTGCCGTGTTTCGTCGCATTCATCGCCGCGCCTTCGCCGGACGGACCGGCGCCGATAACGACGACGTCGTAATGATGTTCTGCCATGCGCGCAGTGACTCCTTATCTACGTCGTGAAAAGATGGTTGTAATTGTCAAAAACAGATCAGTGCTTGCTGGCCTTGCTGGCGTCGTAAGCCAGAGCCTCGGGCTCTTTACCCTCGTTGGCCAACCGTTCGTTTTCTTCTTCGCACTTCTGGGTATTACCACCGCAGATATCACAGGACTGGCTGATACCAAGCGCGCCAATACCGCCGCAGGTTCCGCTGATGGGCTTGCGCCCGAGGATCACGCCAATAGACATGGCTGCAACCAGCAAAACCACGATGAAAAGAACCAAAAGAAAGGTACCCATGTTGCCCTCCCCTCATTGAGTCACGTAGGACGAAAAGGCCGGCGTCTGGTGCGTCTCGAAGCCTTCATCCGTCCTGACAATAAAATAGGCCGGGATATTTTCCCTTACCGCGAGCTCATTTGCCCGCTCGTAGCCCATCACATTAAAACCGGTTGCCAGAGCATCTGCCGTCATACAATCGTCCGCGATAACGGTTACTGATGCCAGCTTGTGAGCAATTGGCTCACCCGTTTCAGGATCTATTGTATGGGAATACCGACGCCCTTCCGATTCGTAATAATTACGATAATCACCTGATGTTGCCATAGCACGTGATTCCAGCGCCACCACGCGGTTTACCGCGCGCCCTTCCGCCATCGGCTGTTCTATGGCCAGTCGCCAGGTGCTGCCATCAGGTTTACGGCCATTGACGCTAACCTCTCCGCCAATCTCCACCAGGTACGCCTCCACGCCTTCGCTCTCAAGAAAACGGGCAACCGCATCTACACCGTATCCCTTGGCGATAGCCGACAGATCCACATATTGCGGTGGTGTCGCACGCACGGCGGGCGGATCGACCCGCAGCTCGAGCTTCTCGAAGCCAGTGGCGGCAAGAGCCCTGGAGAGAGATTCTTCTGACGGAATCTGCTCCGGGCGCGCCTCGGGGCCGAACCCCCAAAGATTTACCACCGGGCCGATGGTCACATCAAAGGCACCAGCGGTCATCGTTGAGATCTCTTCAGCCTTCTGAAGAACACGGAGCAAGTCCGCTGACACCGGAACCCACTCGGATTGATCGGATCGTTGATTGAAACGGGACAGCTCCGAATCCTCGCGCCAGGTCGACATTGACGCATCAACCCCTTCGAGCACCTCATCGATACCGCTGGCCAGAGTTTCAAGCCTCTCCTGATCCTCGGTCAATACGACATTGATGTGGTAGCTGGTGCCGAAGACAGGTCCGGAGATTTCCCAGATTTTTTCCTCTGGCTCAAACGAACAACCCGCCAGAACGGCAAAGGCCAGCGCTGTAAAAGCGCTGGCCAGGGCCACCCTGGCGGGTCGTACAATGCTGAATGTCATCAGAACTGCTTAGCCTCCAAAGTCATCCAGCATGATGTTTTCATCCTCTACACCCAGATCTTTCAGCATCTTGATGCAGGACGCGTTCATGATTGGGGGCCCACACATGTAGTATTCACAGTCTTCCGGAGCCGGGTGGTCCTTCAGATAGTTTTCATACAACACGTTATGAATAAACCCGGTCGGGCCCTGCCAATTGTCCTCGGGCAACGCATCGGAAAGTGCGACATGCCACTCGAAGTTGTCGTTTTCTTCCTGAAGCCCGTCGAAATCTTCCACATAGAACATCTCGCGAACACTTCGTGCGCCATACCAGAAGCTGATCTTGCGCTTGGAGTTCAGACGCTTGAGCTGATCGAAGATGTGGGAACGCATAGGCGCCATACCGGCACCGCCACCAATGAATACCATTTCGGCATCGGTCTTCTTGGCGAAGAACTCACCGAACGGCCCCATAACGGTGACCTTGTCGCCCGGCTTCAGGTTGAACACGTAGCTCGACATGATGCCCGGATTGTGGTCAGTGCCCGGAGGCGGCGTGGCGATACGGATGTTGAACTTGAGAACACCCTTCTCTTCCGGATAGTTTGCCATGGAATAGGCCCGGATGGTCTCTTCCTTGTTGACCGCCTTGTAGCGCCAGATGTTGTGCTTGTCCCAGTCTTCGTGGAACTCTTCCTCGATATCGAAATCCTTGAAGTCGATCTCGTAGGGAGGACACTCGAGCTGAACGTAACCGCCGGCCCGGAAGTCAACTTCCTCGCCTTCCGGCAGCTTGAGCACCAGCTCTTTGATGAAGGTGGCCACGTTGTGGTTGGAGACAACCTCGCATTCCCACTTCTTGACGCCAAAGAACTCTTCCGGCACTTCCACCTTCATGTCCTGTTTTACAGGAACCTGGCAGGACAGGCGCCAGCCCTCTTTCTCTTCACGATTGGTGAAGTGGGTCTTCTCTGTTGGCAGCATGGCACCGCCGCCCTCGAGAACCTTGCACTTGCACTGGGCGCAGGTACCGCCGCCACCGCAGGCAGAGGACAGGAAAATACCACTGTTAGCCAGAGTACCGAGCAGCTTGCCGCCGGCTTCGGTCTTCAGCGTGTGTTCGGGATCATCGTTGATCTCAATGGTCACATCACCGGTGCTTACCAGCCTGGACCGGGCCGCAAGAATCACTGCGACCAGGGCCAGAACGATAACGGTGAACATGACCACGCCGAGAATAATTTCTGTATTCATGGTCTCGCCTTTTCGTTAAACCGAATCACCGGGTGAATTACAGTGAGATACCGGAGAAGGACATGAAGCCCAGGGACATCAGACCAACGGTAATGAAGGTGATACCCAGACCACGCAGGCCTTCCGGAACGTCACTGTACTTCAGCTTCTCGCGAATACCCGCCAGGGCGATGATCGCCAGGGCCCAGCCAAGGCCGGCGCCGAAGCCATACACCACACTCTCGCCGAAGGTGTAGTCACGCTCCACCATGAACAGCGAGGCACCCAGAATGGCGCAGTTCACTGTAATCAGTGGCAGGAACACACCCAGAGCGGCGTAGAGTGCCGGGATATACTTGTCCAGTACCATTTCCATGATCTGAACAATCGCCGCGATTACCCCGATATACGTCAGCAATCCGAGAAAGCTCAGGTCTACGTTCGGCAGGCCAGCCCAATCCAGGGCGCCTTCGCGCAGAACGCTGTTGTACAGAAGGTTGTTCACCGGAACGGTGACCGTCAGCACGACCACCACGGCAATGCCAAGACCGGTTGCGGCCTCGATCTTCTTGGAGATGGCCAGGAAGGTACACATCCCCAGGAAGAACGCCAGCGCCATGTTTTCAACAAAAACAGCCTTCAGAATCAAGCTGATATAATGCTCCATCAGAAGGCCTCCTTGGCGACATGGCGAGACATTTTATAGTCCGGCTCTTCAACCTGCTCCGGCTTCCAGGTCCGCAGACCCCAGATCGCCAGGCCGATAATAAAGAACGCACTCGGCGGCAGCAGCAACAAGCCGTTAGGAATGTACCAGCCACCTTCGTTCACCACCGGCATCAGGGAGACACCGAACAGTGAGCCGGCGCCCAGCAATTCACGGAAGAAGGCAACGAAGATCAGGAGTACCGAGTAGCCCAGACCGTTACCAACGCCGTCCAGGAAGCTCAGCCAGGGGCCGTTCTTCATGGCAAAGCCTTCCGCGCGGCCCATAACGATGCAGTTGGTGATAATCAGACCAACGAACACTGAGAGCTGCTTGGAAATCTCGTAGGCATAGGCCTTGAGCACCTGGTCAACCACGATTACCAGGGAGGCGATAATGGTCATCTGCACGATGATCCGGATACTGCCCGGAATCTGGGTGCGTACCAGGGACACGGCCAGGTTGGAAAATGCGGTAACGGCAATAACCGCCGCGCACATAACAAGTGTAACGTTCATGCTGGTGGTAACCGCCAGCGCTGAACAGATGCCCAGGATCTGCAGGGCAATCGGGTTATTGCTGAAGATCGGTTCGAAGAGAACCTGTTTGGCTGATGCATCTGCCATGATCAGACCTCCCCTTCACGAAGTTTTTGCAGGAACGGCGCGTATCCGCGGTCGCCCATCCAGTAGTTAACCAGTTGCTCAACGCCGCGACTGGTCAACGTTGCCCCGGACAGAGCATCCACTTTATGCTGCCTTTTTTTTGCATCAACGTTTACGCCACCTTTAACCAGTTTGATCTGCGGTTCAGTGCGATCACCATCATAAACTTTCTTCCCCACCCACTGCGACTTCCAGCGTGGATTGTCTACCTCCCCACCGAGGCCCGGAGTTTCGGCGTGGGAGTAAAAGCCAAGCCCTTCAATGGTGTTCAAATCACCTTCCAGCGAAATGAAGCCATACAATGTAGACCAGAGGCCATAACCATGAATTGGCAGTACCACACGCACTAGCTCTCCGTTCTCGCTCAGCGTATACACCCTGGCAACATTCGGCCGGCGCTTGATGCCAGCCTTGTCTTCCGAGGAAGGAATATCCGTAGACAACTGAGGGTCCGAGGCAGCCTTGTACATATCATATTTCATGGGCTCAGCAACACCAACGGCGGAAGGCTTTACAAATTTACCAGTATCCAAATCCACCAGGCGAACATCGAAACTCTCGAATTTCTGCAAAATCTGCTCTGCAGTATCGCCTTGATCCAGCATACCTGCGGCAGAGAGAATGTTCGTTGTCATATCAAGATGCTGATTCTTGACCTGGGCAGGTCTGAGCATGACCGCCGCGGTGGATACCACGACAGAGAACACGATACTCAGCACCAGCGCAACGATCAGCGTGCGGGAGACGGTTTCTTTAGCTTTAGCCACGAGCAAGCCTCCGTTTGATGTTGGCCTGAACCACGTAATGGTCCATCAATGGCGCGAACAGGTTTGCGAACAGGATGGCAAGCATGATGCCTTCCGGGAACGCCGGATTGATCACGCGGATCAGCACAGTCATCACGCCTACCAGAATACCGAAACACCAGCGACCCGTGTCAGTCATCGCGGCGGACACCGGATCCGTCGCCATGAACATCATGCCAAAGGCAAACCCGCCCATGACCAGATGCCAATGCGCCGGAACCGCGAACATCGGATTGGTCTCGGAACCTATGATGTTTAGCAGCAGCGACATGCCGATCATACCGATCAACACACCTCCGACGATGCGATAGGAGGCAATCTTCATCCCCAACAGGATCAGGCCACCAATCAGAATGGCCAGTGTCGAGGTCTCACCCATCGAGCCCTGAATGGTGCCCATGAAGGCGCTCATCCAGCCAATTTGAGCTTCCAGAGCTTCCAGACCACCACTGGCGGCCCAGCTCAGCGCCGTGGCGCCACTGAAGCCGTCAACCGCAGTCCAGACGGTGTCGCCGGAAATCTGCGCCGGATAGGCGAAGTACAGGAAGGCACGACCGGTCAGGGCCGGGTTCAGGAAGTTCTTGCCGGTACCGCCGAACACTTCCTTGCCGATCACGACGCCGAAGGTGATGCCCAGGGCCACCTGCCAGAGAGGAATGGTGGGCGGGCAGATCAGTGCAAACAGGACCGATGTGACAAAGAAACCCTCGTTCACTTCGTGACGGCGCACGGTGGCAAACAGCACTTCCCAGAAACCACCGACCACGAAGGTCACGAAGTAAATGGGCACGAAGTACGCCATGCCGTAAACGAAGTTGTCCCATACGCCCGCACCGGAACCGGTGATGGCAAGTGCCTGGATAAAGGCAGTCCGCAGGCCGCCGTCAGCAATCATGGCATCCGGGTTGGACGCCAGGAAACTGTTGGCCTGGTAGCCGATGTTCCACATTCCGAAGAACATTGCCGGGAAGGTGCACAACCAAACCGTGATCATGATGCGCTTGAGGTCAATCCCGTCACGCACATGGGCGGTGGTGGAGGTGACACTCGCCGGCGAGTAGAAAATAGTATCCACCGCCTCGTAAAGCGCATACCAGCGCTCGTACTTGCCACCCTTTTCAAAGTGATGCTCGATTCCATCGAGAAACTGTCTGATAGCCATCGTATTAGCCCTCGATCTCGATTCGGGTCAGGTTCTCGCGGAGAATCGGACCATATTCATATTTGCCGGGGCACACAAAGGTGCACAGCGCCAGATCTTCTTCATCCAACTCCAGTGCGCCAAGCTTCTGTGCCATCTCTGTGTCGCCGACAATCAGGGAACGCAGCAACTGCGTGGGCAGAATGTCCAGCGGCATGATCTTTTCGTAAACACCCACCGGCACCATCGCCCGCTCGCTGCCATTGGTGGTGGTGGTCATATCGAACCGTTTGCCACCGACCAGCTTGGACAGGTAAATATTCATGACGGAGAACTTGTTCGCACCCGGCGACAGCCAGCCCATGAACTCGCGCTTGTTACCTTCCTCAAGCACGGACACCTGATTGGCAAACCGGCCAAGATAGGCGCAGGGACCATCGCCACGGCGACCGCCGAACACGGAGCCGGAAATCGCCCGGATCTCGCAATCTGTGGCAACTTCACCGTCGAGAAGCTCCTCAAGACTGGCACCCAGACGAGTACGCACGAGACGGGGTTTCAGGGCCTTGGGGCCACCGATCGCCACGACACGCTCAACAGGGACTTCACCGGATTCAAACAGCTTGGCAATGTCGATAACGTCCTGATAATTGATACTCCAGACCGTCTTGCTGCCAGAAACCGGATCCAGGTGATGGATATGGGTTCCCACGTTGCCGGCCGGATGCTTGCCATCGAACTGGTGCACCTCAACGGCGTCGGACCTGGGAACAGCGACGTTGGATCCTGGCTTGCCAGTGACAAACACCTTGCCGGTGGTCAGTTTGGTAAGGATCTCAAGGCCTTTCTCGAACGCCTGGCTGTTTTCGCCAATGATGACCGTCGGGTCCGCTGCCAGCGGGTTGGTATCCATGACCGACACGAAAATTGAGTGGGGAGCGGAATCAATCTCCGGAACCTTGCTGTACGGACGCGTCTTGAACGCAGTCCAGAGCCCGGATTCCACCAGATTATCGACTACCTGCTGGCGTTCCAGGCCGGCAAGATCCGCTTCGCTGTAGCGCGCAAAGGTCTCAGCCTCATCGCCATCGACTTCGATAACGATCGACTGGAATACCCGACGCTCACCACGGTTGATCTCTTTCACAACGCCCGCGGCGGGTGAAGTATAACGAACGCCCTCGGTCTTCTTGTCCGTGAACAGCAGCGTACCGCGCTTGACACGGTCCCCCTCTTTCACAGCCATCGTCGGCTTCATGCCGATATAGTCAAAACCGATCAACGCAACGTGGCGAACGGGTTTGCCGTCTGTAATGGTCTGTTCGGGAGCGCCGCTGATGGGAAGATCCAGGCCTTTTTTGATCTTGATCATTAGCCTCATCCAATCATCAGAAACTTTTCAATGGATTCGTAACGCCCGACACCTGCGGCCCAGAAAAACCATGAGAAACGGAGTGCCAGACGTACCCAAAATCGCGCCAATTATAGAGATTAAGGAATCCTATTTCCACCAGAAACCGGAACCGGTTGTGCGTCGACAGCCAAACCAGTCGTTTAGCTGACCGTAAAAACAAAAAACCCCGACAGCAATCGCTATCGGGGTTCTGAACACCATTACTTCACCAGATCGGCGCGATTCGCTCAGTCTCTCGCACGTTTGGGGAAGATCGGGTAATTTACGCCGGCCATCTGGTTGACCACACGAATCACCTGCGCGCTGTAGCCGAACTCGTTGTCGTACCAAACATACAGGATCAGACGCTTGCCACTGGTGATGGTTGCCTGGGCATCAACGATGCCGGCATGGCGGGAACCGACAAAGTCGGTGGAAACCACTTCCGGAGAGTTCACGAAGTCGATCTGCTTCTGCAGCTCCGAGTGCAGCGCCATATCCCGCAGGTATTCGTTAACACCTTCCACATCAACGTCTTTCTTGAGGTTGAGATTCAGGATCGCCATGGACACGTTCGGCGTTGGCACCCGGATCGCATTACCGGTCAGCTTGCCCTTCAGAACCGGCAGCGCCTTGGAGACAGCCTTGGCGGCCCCCGTCTCGGTAATTACCATGTTCAGGGCGGCGCTGCGCCCGCGGCGGCTGCCCTTGTGGTAGTTATCGATCAGGTTCTGGTCGTTGGTGTAGGAGTGCACCGTCTCCACGTGACCATCTTCGATGCCGTATTCGTCTTCAATCGCCTTCAATACCGGTGTGATGGCATTGGTGGTACAGGAGGCGGCTGACAGGATCCTGTCTTCGTCAGTAATCCAGTCGTTGTTGATACCATAAACGATGTTCTTGATATCGCCCTTACCCGGCGCCGTCAGGATAACGCGGCTGACGCCTTTTGATTTCAGGTGCAGGCCAAGACCGGCTTCATCACGCCACTTACCGGTGTTGTCGATCACGATGGCGTTGTTGATGCCGTAATCCGTGTAATCCACCTTGTCCGGCCCATCAGAGTAGATAACCTTGATATAGTTGCCGTTGGCAATCAGGGCGGATTCCTTCTCATCAACGGTAATGGTGCCATCGAACGGACCGTGCACGGAATCACGGCGAAGCAGACTGGCGCGCTTCTCGAGATCATTTTCCGCACCGCCCTGGCGAACCACAATCGCACGCAGACGCAGGTTGTTGCCACCCCCGGCCTTCTCGATCAGGATACGAGCCAGCAGACGACCAATCCGGCCAAAACCGTACAGAACGACGTCTTTGGTGTCATTGTTGGCATCTTCCTCGGACTGGGCAGCGTACTGCCCCACAACCGGGCCGATTTCACGCTTCAGGAATTCGGTCAGGTCGCCGCCTTCCTCTTTGAACTTGACCGCCAGCTTGCCGATATCCACGTGGGCACGACCGAGTTCAAGTTTGTCCATGGCCTGGAGGATCGGCAGGGTGTCGTGAACAGAAAGCTCGCTGTCTTCAACCTGGCGCACAAATCGGTGGGCACGGATGATATCGATAACCGACTGGTTGATGATGGCGCGGCCGTATACAGAAGTAACCACATTGTTTTTGCGGTAGAGGCGGCCGATCAGCGGAATCATGGCTTCCGCGGTGGATTCTCTTTCTGTCCAGTTGGACAGGTGCTGATTGATCTGTTCGTGACTCACGCTTGGACCTCTGCAATTGGCACTTGGAAATTGGGGCGCACATTATCCAATTTAATCCGGTCGACCGCAAATACGGCGGGCCATGACCTTCGTATAGGTCGCGCCGGCTAATAACGCAAACGCCGACCATGGCGCCGGCGCCATGACAGTGAGGGGCGCGAGCGTTAGAATACGCGCCTCACCGCTCCCGGACATCCACAGCAGGAGAACCTGACCGCCCATGAGCCAAGGTGCCAGCACACGCCCGTCACCCCTCCCCCTGATTGCCCCCGAATTTCCGTCTCGGCCGGCCGATCACCGAACATGGGGTCAACTGCACGGCAGCAGTGAGGCGCTGGCCATCTGCGAAAGTGCGCGCGCGCACAAGGGTCTGACCCTGGTCATTACCCGCAGCACCGCCGATGCCATCCGGCTTGAGCAGGCCATGCGCTTCTTCCTGGGGCTACCCCCGGAAGAAGACGGCCCGGCGGTCAGCGACGACGGGCTGGAACTGCTGTCGCTGCCCGACTGGGAAACCCTGCCCTACGATCTGTTTTCGCCCCACCAGGACATTATTTCCCGGCGAATCCGGACCCTGCACCGCCTGCCCGCAACCAGCCATGGGGTTCTCGTGGTTCCTGCACGCACGCTGATGCACAGGCTGCCGCCAGTAAATTACCTCCAGGGCAACACCCTGCTTCTGGAAGTGGGACAGTCCCTGGATATCAAGAGCTGGCGAATGCAGCTTGAGGCGGCAGGCTACCGGCATGCCGAGAACGTCTACGAGCACGGCGAATACGCGGTCCGGGGCGCCATACTGGACATTTTCCCCATGGGCGCCAGCCAGCCCTATCGGATTGACCTATTCGATGATGAGATCGAAACGCTCCGGACTTTCGACCCCGAGACTCAGCGCTCAATCGACCGGATCGAACGCATCGAACTGCTGCCCGCCTTTGAATTCCCCTGGCACAAAGAGGCGCGCTCCGGATTCCGCAGCCGCTGGTTCGAGCAGTTCCCGGATGCCGACAAAGACACCCCCATCTACCAGGACGTGACTCACGGCATTACCCCGCCGGGCATTGAGTACTACCTGCCGCTGTTCTTCGACGAGACGGCAACCCTGTTTGACTATCTGCCAGGCGCCACTCACGTTTTTACTGCGGACGGACTGAACGATGCGGTCAGCCACTTTGACAGTGAAACCCGCAACCGGTACGAAGATCGTCGTCACGATCGCCTGCGGCCGATTCTGCCGCCCAAGCTCCTCTTCCTGCAGCAGGAAGAGCTGTTCGGACAACTGAAGGCCTTCCCGAGGGTAACCGTCTCCGCGGAGACAAAGGATGCCGCGGGATCAATTAACTGCCCCACGACAACCTTGCCGGATATCGCCATGGACGGTCGGGCCGCAGACCCTGCCGGTCGCCTCAAGCGGTTTCTGGGAGAGTTCGACGGCCACGTGCTGATATGCGCCGAATCGTCCGGTCGGCGCGAGGCGCTGATGGAGAATCTTGGCGAACAGGGTGTTGAATTGAAAACCCTGTCCGGCTGGCAGGCTTTTCTCGACGATAAGGAAAGCTCGGTCGCCATCACCATTGCCCCGATGGAGCAAGGCCTGGTTCTGCCCGAGCATTCCGTTGCCCTGATCACCGAGACCGCCCTGTTCGGCGAGCGGGTACTACAGCGGCGGCGCCGCGAGAAGCCTACGGAAACGGACGATGCCGGCTTCCGGGATCTGTCCGAATTGCGGATTGGTGCGCCGGTGGTTCATATCGACCACGGTGTTGGCCGTTACCTGGGCCTGGAGACCATCACCGTAGAGGGCGAAGCGAGCGAATTCCTGATGCTTGAGTACGCCGGGGGCTCAAAGCTGTATGTTCCGGTCTCCAGCCTGCACCTGATTTCCCGCTATGCCGGCAATGACACCGAACACGCGCCGCTGCACAAACTCGGGACGGACCGCTGGAGCACAGCGAAACAGAAAGCCCTTGAGAAGATCCGGGACACTGCCGCCGAGCTGCTGGATGTGTACGCCCGCCGGGAGGCGCGCAAAGGCTTCAGCTTCGAGGATCCCAAGGAAGCCTATCGTGCCTTTGCTGCCGGCTTTCCGTTCGAGGAGACACCAGACCAGCAGGTTGCTATCCAGTCGGTGTTCGAGGACATGACCAGCGAGCAGCCCATGGATCGCCTGGTGTGTGGCGATGTCGGTTTCGGGAAAACCGAGGTTGCCATGCGCGCGGCGTTCCTGGCTACTTGGTCGGGCAAGCAGGTGGCGGTTCTGGTCCCCACTACCCTGCTCGCCCAGCAGCATTATGAATCCTTCCGGGACCGTTTCTCGGATACCCCTGTGCAGGTCGAGCTGCTCAGCCGGTTCCGCACGGCTGGCCAGACCAGCAAGGCGTTGGAGGCGGTGGAGAACGGCCGGGCCGACATCGTCATCGGCACCCACAAACTGCTACAGGGCGACATCAAATTCAAGAATCTTGGCCTGGTTATCATCGACGAAGAGCATCGCTTTGGCGTTCAGCAGAAGGAAAGACTGAAAGCACTGCGGGCCGAAGTGGACATGCTCAACCTGACCGCCACCCCGATTCCGCGGACGCTGAACATGGCCATGGGGCATCTGCGGGATCTCTCGATTATCGCCACTCCTCCGGCCCGGCGGCTCTCGGTGAGAACTTTTGTGCGCCAGAAAGACAACGCCATGGTCAAGGAAGCCATACTGCGGGAGATTCTCCGGGGCGGTCAGGTCTACTTCCTCCACAACGACGTGGCCACCATCGAGAAGACGGCAGAGGATCTACGTTCGCTGATTCCGGAAGCGCGGGTGGGCGTCGCCCACGGGCAGATGAGAGAGCGTGATCTGGAAAAGATCATGTCCGACTTCTACCACAAACGCTTCAACGTGCTGGTGTGCACAACCATCATTGAGACCGGCATCGACGTTCCCAGCGCCAACACCATTATTATCGAGCGGGCAGACAAGTTCGGCCTGGCGCAACTGCATCAGCTTCGGGGCCGGGTCGGCCGTTCGCACCACCAGGCCTATGCCTACCTGCTCACGCCACCGCCGAAATCCATCACGGCGGACGCCAAAAAGCGTCTGGATGCGATTTCGGAGGCGCAGGACCTGGGTGCCGGCTTCATGCTGGCCACTCACGACCTGGAAATCCGCGGTGCCGGGGAGTTATTGGGGGAAGAACAGAGCGGGCAGATCGAAAGCATCGGCTTCACCCTTTACATGCAGCTGCTGGACGAGGCCGTCAAGGCCATTCGCGAGGGCCGAACCCCGAATGCCGACCTGCCACTTAGCCACGGCACCGAAATGAACCTGAGAATCCCGGCTCTGATCCCCGAGGATTATCTGCCGGATGTCCATAACCGCCTGATGCTCTACAAACGGATTGCCAGCGTGGACAGCCCGGAAGCATTAAAAGAACTTCAGGTTGAAATGATCGATCGGTTCGGATTATTACCGGATCCGGCCAAAAACCTGATCCGCCAGACCGAGCTTCGATTGCGTGCAGAAGCCCTGGGCATCGTGAAAGTCGATGCCGGCAAGGAGTGGGCGCGGATCGAGTTTGGCAGCTCGACACCGGTGGATCCGCTGGTTCTGGTTAAAAAAGTGCAATCCGCACCTGACCAGTACCGGCTCGAAGGCGCCAACAGCTTCCGTTTTCGGCTGAAGGATGCCACAACCGGTGGTAAACTCGACGGCATTTCCCGGATGCTTGGCGAGCTGGAGCCAGCAAAAAATGACGCGTCCGGCTCATGAACGGCCGACCAACAAGTGGAGTACGACCCTTGCAAATTGATGGAATTCGCTGGTGCCGATACCCGACCCGGGCCATCCTGGCAGCTCTGCTTCTGAGCTTTTCTCTAACAGGCGCCGCACAGCAGCTTGACAGGGCAACCTTGCCTCTTGAGCCCGGCACGCCGGTTCCGGATGACTACTACCGGGCGGAGTTTGTCATTCTTGAGCGGATCGTAGAGCCGGAAGCTGTGAACGAACGGATGTCTGATCGCTCGGTAGAGCCGCCCCTTGAGACCGAAGAGGTTCTCTGGTCATCGCTGGAGAATGGCACCACGGAAACCACACTGGAATTGGCGCCCCGAAAGGATCTCCATCTTGCCAGTGCCGCCGCCAGACTCGAACGCAGTGGCCGTTACCGTGTGCTTGTGGCTGCCGGTTGGTACGAGGCGTTTCCACCAGATTACGAGGGGACACCCTTGCGGGTTGAAGCAGGTGACTGGCTGAATGAGGCTCGCACCCGGGAGGTTGAGGGACACATCACCATCGACCGGCAACGCTATTTGCACGTCAATGTGCATCTGAACCACTGGCAACTGGCAGAAGAGACATCGGAGCCGCCTGTAGAGGCTGCGACCGAGCTCTCTGAAGAAACACCCCCCGCTCCGGACGCATCCGGAGCAAGTGACTCCGCCCCAATGTCAGCAGCAACCGGAGAAACAGCCGGTCAGCAACTACCTGTTCTGGCTGAACCCGCGCCCCTGGAATTGTTGACCTGGATTCGGGAAACCCGCCGGATGCGCAGTGAGGAAATCCACTTCCTCGATTCCCCCACGATCGGCGTGCTGGTGTTTTTCAAGAAGATTGAGGCAACGGAGTAAGCACCCCAAGGCCAGCCATCGAGACTTCGAGGATCCGCTTGACCCCGGACATTCCCTGCTCGATGGCCGCCTCAATTTCTTCCATGGTGATGATATGGTCGGATTTTCCAGCCGCCCAGTTCACCACCAAACCCAGACAGACGTAACGCATTCCAAGTTCCGCCGCCAGCGCGGCTTCCGGCATACCGGTCATTCCTACCAGGTCGCAGCCGTCCCGCTCCATCCGGATGATTTCAGCCGCGGTTTCCAGCCTCGGGCCCTGGGTTGCGCCATACACTCCGAAACCGGAAAACGGGACGTTTTCTGCTCCGGCGGCATCAATCAGGATCTGCCGCGCGCTCTCGTCGTAGGGCCAGGTGAAATCAATGTGGGTTACCGAGTCCAGATCGCCCTCGTAAAAGGTGCTGGCACGCCCCCAGGTGTAGTCAATAATCTGGTCGGGAATAACCACATGGGCAGGCCCCATATCCGGGTGAATCCCACCCACAGCGTTAACCCCGATCACCGTTCGGACCCCGGCTTCGTAGAGGGCCCGCAAATTGGCCCGATAGTTCACCTGGTGGGGTGGAATACGATGGGGGTTACCATGGCGCGACAGGAAGATGACCGGCTGATCCCCCAAGTGGCCCTCAACGAGGGGCGCGGATGGAACGCCCCAGGATGTCCTGACCGGCTTCTCACCGGTAATCTCAAGGCCTGACAGAGTGGTGAGGCCGGTGCCGCCAATGATGCCAACAGGGTGCATTTTCTCCGGTGACGTCATTCTGAATCTCCTGAGTCTTCCAAATCTCCGGTTGTCTGACGGTTCTGCAATGTCTCGGCGCTCTTGCCGGAAGAATCCGCCTCGCTCTTGTCCGAGGCTCCCGCGGACTGCGATCCGGATAGCCGGACGCCGTCCGGAAGATGCAGAGTTCGGGTCGGGAAGGCCACTTCGGCACCGTAACCCTCGATAATGTCGCTGATTTTCAGCAATACATCCTGCTTCACCTCGTGGAACTGCACCCACTGGGTGGTCTTGGTGAAGGTGTACACCATGATATCCAGAGACGACGCGTTGAACGCCAGGAAGTTCACAATCAGGGTCTGATCGCTGTCGATGTCCTCATGCTGCTGCAGCATGGCCTTGATGTCGTCGACGATGGTTGCCATCTGCCCGACATCGGCATACCGGATGCCAATCGTCTCGTAGATCCTGCGGTTGGTCATGCGTGAGGGGTTTTCCACTGCGATGGTGGTAAACGCAGCATTGGGCACATAAAGCGGACGTTTGTCGAAGGTACGGATGGTGGTCAGACGCCAGCCGATGTGCTCAACCGTACCCTCAATGTTTCGGTCCGGGGACCGCACCCAGTCCCCAACCTTGAACGGTCGGTCGAGATGGATAATAAAACCGCCGAAAAAGTTGGCCAACAGGTCCTTCGCGGCGAAGCCGACTGCAATACCACCCACGCCGCCGAAGGCCAGGACCCCGGAAATGCTGTAGCCCATGGACTGCATCGCAATCAGCACCGCGGTAATGATAACCACCGCCCGGGACAACTTGCTCACCGCGTTGACGGTGGTGTAGTCCATGGGCTGTTTCATTTTCAGCGGCGATACCAGAATCCCCTCGGCTTCCTTGATCAGCCTCAGGACCGCCCATACCAGAACGAAGACAAACCCGAGCTGCAGAAGCGAATCGTTGACCTTGAAGATCTCCGCTTCCGAGTAGCGATGAGCCACTTCTGCAGCCCAGTAGACGCCTTGCAACCAGACAAAGGCCACGACCGGTTTGCGGGCGGCGTGCAACAAGGCATCGTCCCACAGGTTTTTGGTCTGGCTGAACTTGCGCTCGATAGCAACGATAATGTGGCTTGCGATGTACGCCACCGCGGCCGTTGCGAACACCAGCGCAAATACGACAATCCCGACACGCCAGGCTTCAGACAGCAGCCCGAAATTCTCGATCCAGCCACTCACCATGGCCATAACATCCCCGATCATCGGATCCCTCTGGTCTCGAAAGGTTTATCGAATGGAAACGACCGTTCCCGGCACAACGCGATCAAAAAGATCAACAATGTCTTCATTGCGCATCCGCACACAGCCGTGGGACAGCGGTATTCCCATAGGCTCGCTGTCCGGCGTGCCGTGAATGTATATGAAGCGGCGGAAAGTATCGACACCCGGCCCCCTGTTTTTGCCCCATTCGCGGCCACACAACCAGAGAATCCGACTCAGGATCCAGTCGCGGTCAGGGTGCCGCCGGGCAAGTTCGGCGCTGTAGATTTCGCCGGTGGGGCGCCGGGCCCGGAAGACAGTTCCGGCCGGAAGTCCGGCGCCAATACAGGCCCGGATATAATGCTCTCCCCGGGGCGTACAGCCACTGCCATCGCTCTCACCCGCGCCATTCAGCGCAGTGGAAACCGGATAGGATGCAATAAGCTCACCGCCTCCGGTTTCAAGCCGGAGGCGCTGAAGGGGCAGATCAATGTCGATGCGGACGGATGCGGGATGCGTCAAAACCGGCCAGGCTCCCTCGGAGGTTCAGAGGGGAAGCCTAACCGAGAGAGAGGAACTCAGGCAACCGAGACCTTGCTGCCGACCGGCGGAATCAGCATGGCGTCTTCCGCCTGCATCCCGGCAGCCAGGAAGGGAACCAGGCGGGCAGCAATTTCTTGGATCGTGGTTTCCACACCCAGCTTGTTCTGCAGGATGTCCCTCAGGGCATCGCTGCTGGACATGGTGAACGCCGTTGCCCCGAGCATGAACTGGATGCGCCAGTAACGGTCAACAGAGGATAGCTGCGGGGTCGCCTCCTTGAGCAGCCGCATGAAACGGCTGAAAGGCTCGCTGTATTCCTGTTCCAGGAACTTGCGCAAATGCCCCTGGGACTGGGTGTAGGCAAGCCCGAGCAGGCGCATGAAGATGGAGATACCCTTCTCGTTACGCTGGGGCATGCGCACCGCGCTTTCCGTAAGTGCCCATAGCGTTTGATTCAGCGTTGGCGGTTTGCCGTCACACCGCTCTTCGAGCTCGTCGAAGGCGTTTTCCAGTGTCGCGGAAAACGGCGTCAGAAAGCGCGCAAATACGGCATGGATCAGGGCGTTCTTTGAGCCAAAGTGGTAATTGACAGCGGCCAGATTTACTTTAGCCTTACTGGTAATCATCCTGAGCGAGGTTTCCGAGAAACCCCGGTCGGCGAACAGCTCTTCGGCTGCATCGAGAATCCGGTCAACGGTATCAGACTGCGCCATTTTGTTATCAATGCCTCTAGCAAACGTCTGTTTGAAACATACGTTTGAAGTGCACTTGTGTCAAGTTCTGGGCTCAGGCTCTGCCGCTACTTCCTCCCAGCCCCGGTCAAGGGCTTCCTGGTTACCCTCGAAAAATGCTTTCTGGACGCGGCTGTACGCCTTCTCTGCTTCCAGCAGACAAATCAGATAAAGACGCACGTGCTCTCGGCGGGTCAATTGCCGGGACAGACTGCGACTCTCTGACAACCTCAGAAGGTGACTGAACCGGGTATTTTTCAGCGCCGGGTTAAAATCCGCCATCCGCGCACATTGCCAGATAAGGCCATCCGACCCCTCCAGGTGGGCGACGTGTTGCCTTGCCTCACGGAGCATCCGCTGGCGAGTTATTATCAGATCAAGGTAGGAGGGTTTGGTGGTGTAGATTCTGCGTACGGCAGGCACTCCCAACAACAGAATGATGACAAAGGCGCCGAAGCCACCACCAGCTATCCAGGCTGGCACAAACCCGGTTAATCCGCTCAGAAAGACAGCCGCCGCAATCAACGCACTGAACAGCCACAGGTCCCGACTCCGGCGCGCCTCGGCCATCGTGTAGTTGTCCGGCCAGCCGTTCATCGCCAGCAAGTCGAAATCCATTAACAGGACCCGGTCGCACTGGCGCAGCATCAGCCTGAGCTTGCGCTGGCGGGATTCCGCCAGCACCCTTTCCGGCTTGCCACTGTCGGTGTCCCGGGACTCTCCCCTATCAGCCGATGGTTCGGATTCGGAACTGGTCTCTGGCGCCTGACCGGTCGGTGCCGATTCCGCCGCCGGATTGGCTGGAACCGTCGCCGGAGTCTGGTCGCCAGGGGCCACGGGGACGGGCACAGGATCGGCCGCCCGACCAGGGCGCAGCACGGGGGCCTGCGCCGGACTGTTTGCCCGGGTGGCGGCCTTACTCTGATTTTCAGCCATGGCAGATTGTCCGAATTCAGGGGTTATGAAGGGTATCGACCATGATGCAGGATACTTGAATGTTTACCCCGGTATACCGACATCAGTCGGGCCTTGGCATCAGTCAGCCCGCTCGCTATCCTTGGCGCACCTGCCGGAAAGGCGCCCCATACCACATTGAATGAGGTCAGGCTTATGTTCACAGGCATTGTCCAGGGCATTGCAACCATTGAAGACGTCACCGCAGAGCCCGGGCTCAGCACTTTTGCCATTCGCCTCCCCGCAGAAAAGGCAGATGGCGTTTCCATCGGCGCCTCGGTGGCAATCAACGGAACCTGCCTGACCGTCACACGCCAGGAAGACAGCGTGCTCTATTTCGATGCCATGCAGGAAACCCTGAGACTTACCACGCTGGGTGAGCTGACTACCGGGGACCAGGTGAATTTCGAGCGCGCCGCCCGCATTGGGGATGAAATTGGTGGCCACCTGCTTTCTGGCCATATACATACGGCGGCCAACATTGTCGAAATACGGCGTACGGAAAACAACGTCACGCTATGGTTTGAGGTGCCCGAGGAATGGGCCCGCTACATCTTCCCCAAAGGCTACATCGCCATCAATGGCGCCAGCCTGACTATTGGCGAGGTACGGGGCAACCGGTTCAACATCCATCTGATCCCGGAGACGCTGCGGGCCACAACCTTTGGGTCCTGTGAAGAGGGCCAGCGGGTGAATATTGAAATAGACAGCCAGACCCAGACCATCGTGGATACCCTGGCCCGGCTCGGGTATGACCGCCCGGCGCCAACATTGTAATCTGACAGGTTATTCAGCGGTTGCCAGCCCGAAACACCACGAACTTGGGGCTGGCGTCCAGCTGCTCCACTGACGAAAAGTACCGGCGCAGGCTTCGGTGATAGCCAAGGTGTCGATTTCCTACCAGGAGCAGGCGACCGCCCGGCCTCAGGTGTTGCGACGCCTGCTCGAATAACCGAAGTGCGATGTGATCACCGACCACACCACCCTCGTGGAACGGCGGGTTCAGTAGTATCAGATCAAAGGCTCCCGGATCGGACTCAATACCATCGCGATGGGAGAAAGCGGCTTTGGCATCCGGAAAGGCTTTTTCAACATTACGACGGGCACTGAGCACGGCCTGGCTTGAAACATCGCTGAAAACCAACTGCAGATCCCGTCGCTCCGACAGCGCCGCCAGGCCCAATACGCCGTTACCGCAGGCCAGATCAAGCACCGAATCGCCAGCCCTGGCCGTCGACACCTCGTTGACCACATGTGGCAACATCAGGCGGGTGCCGATATCCAGCTTTTCCCGGGCAAACACCGCCGGCAATGCCTCTATGCCCACATCACCTTTTCGGTCGCCCAATCGGTAACCTTTCCAGGTCGCTGACCAATCCGCGAGAGTCGCAGCGCCCCTGTTACATCGAATCACCCGCGCTTTCTTTCGCGCCGGCAGCACCTGCTCTGTCCGTACAGCTTCGGCGAACACATCAACGCTTCTTGCCGGTAGATGCTTGATCATGCCGCCTGCCAGCAACACGCCGGAATCCGCCATCACGCGATTGAGCCAGCGCAGCAACCAGGCCAGATAGTCGGCCTGGCGGGGTATTCTCAATACCACCAGGTCAAACGGGCCCTCGGGCGCATTAATCCAGCTGAAAACAGATTCAGGTGGCGTGACTTCCGGATTCAAAGAAGCATTATGTGCCAGGGCAGCGGGCAACACAGCACTGTCGGCCACCACGGTCGGAGAGAGCGCTGCCAGCCCCAGTGAAAGAGCCCCGAACTGATCATCCACCACCAGAACACGGGGCTCACCCAGGGCTGCCGCCGCGCAAATGGCTTCCTCAAGCAGAAGCTCGTCCGCCGCATCCCATGCCCTCAGCGTCGGATCACCAGTGCCTGGCCGGGCAAGAATCAGTGAGCCTCCGGAGAAATCAAGTTGGGCGGTTGTCATTTCGGGCATGCTGGAGGCCTTTTGTCACAAAAGCGCCATTCTAGGCTGTTTATTCTAGAAATTAACCCTAACGTGGAAGGTGTTCACGCTGAACATCCCTTTTCCGGTTGGCTCCGTTGTTCTGGACGCGAACCTCTTGCCCCTCACCCCAGGGGCTTTTTTCGTTCAGGAACGTCGAAAAGCGCGATAAACGGTAAAACGCTGATTCTCCCGCAATCGTTCAACCGGCCCGATACAGCGCTTCATCAATGGCTCGTAGGGCAGAAAACTGTTCGCCACCAGGCGCACCTCACCACCTGGCGCCAGATGGCGCACCACCTCCCGAAGAAAACGCTCAGTCATCGACAGGTCTGTTCTGACACCGGAGTGAAAGGGTGGATTACTGAGAATAACGGGCCATGAACCCTCAACGCCCGGAAGGCCGTCCGAAGCCATGATCCGCCCGGAAACGCCGTTGCGCTCATAGGTGGCCCGTGCACAGATAACGGCCTGGGACTGAACATCAATCCCGTCGATCGTTAGCCGGGGAAGGCCCTGCCGCTCTTGCCAGCGATGGAGCCAGGCACCGAGGACACCCGCACCACAGGCAAAATCCAGAACCGGGCCAGACCGCAGAGGCGCCCCGTCCAGCGTTTCCATAAGCAAGCGGGTACCGTCGTCCAGCTCACCAAGACTGAAAATACCCGGCAGTCCGGCAACATCCAGATGAACCGACTGGCAGTCAATCCCGGTCCAGGTCATCCACTCCCGGAGCGAGAATTCTGGAAGAGGCTCGATATTCTCAGCACACCAGACCTGGCAATGCCGGGCGCTATCGGTCTTGGTAGCCTGCGGCGCCACAGCCTTGAGTTGTTTCACGGCCCCGGCAATGCCTTCTTTCTTCTCACCTACCAGCACCAGTCGAGCGCGGGGTGCAGCCAGCCAGCGGGCCAGGGCAAGACGCAGGTCAAGCTCCGCCCGGGCCTTGGGAAGAAAAACCACGAGTGTGTCAAAGGTACCGGCAGCCAGAGCAGGATCGTCGTAGCCAAAACAGATCTGCCAGCCGTCGCGCCCGCTGAGTGAGGCACACACACCGGCATGCTCACTCATTGCCATACCGCCAGCGGGCAAATCCGTCAGCAGCTCACCAGCGGATACGCCCAAAAGGGCCAGCCTCCCCTGCACAAGGTGGCGGTTTCGCAACAGGACTTCATGGGAATTGGGCAATGACATTGATGGGCTTATCCCGAGTGGGTAGTTCAAAGACGGGATATGCTAACCGGAATGAGCCCTCGCGTCTCCCTTGAAAGACGGAGACCGGAGGGCCTTCAGAGAGGAAATACCATCAAATCTTCAATCACTTGTAACGGGCAACCGTTCCAACCCTCAGGGCGTCCTCCGGTGACATACCCCAGTCCTCAGCCTGACCGGCATCAGACGATTTCCGCCCCCGACCCCGTGACTCCGCGCTGGCCGTGGCATCTTTCCTCTGGTTCAGAACTGTCAGGGCTTTTTGCATCAATTCTTTCATGGTCCCACTCCTCGCTTACTGCAGGATCTACTCTAGCAAAGCAGGAGGTGACCAACTGTGATGACGCCGAGGGTCAGGAAGTGACGCCCTTCACGAATTTTTGACGCAATTTTACATTCTTCACTGCATGATTTTCTGGCGCCCAGAGCGTACCGGCCTCTGAACCAGCTCATCGATGCTGTTCTGCCGTACCCGCTCACGATCTTCCTCGCAGGCTACCGACAACCCCATATCCCGCAGAACCCCATCCGAGACATCGTAGACAAAGCCATGAACCGTGAGCGGCTGACCCCGCCGCCAGGCTTCCTGAACAATGCTGTTCTGGCAAACATGCCCCACCTGCTCAACCACGTTGAGTTCGCACAGACGGTCGACCCGATCCTGAACGCCCGGCAGGGCATCGAGTACTTGCTGATGCCGGTCACGGACATCCTGAACGTGTCGAAGCCAGTTGCTGATCAGTCCAAATCCTTCATTGAGCAATGCCGCCCTGACGCCGCCACAGCCATAGTGGCCAACCACCAGGACATGTTTGACCTTCAATACTTCGATGGCGAACTGCAGTACCGACAGACAGTTAAAATCCGTGTGGACAACCACGTTGGCCACGTTCCGGTGAACAAAAAGCTCCCCCGGCAGAAGATCGACGATCTGGTTGGCGGGCACGCGGCTGTCTGCGCAACCAATCCACAGGTATTCCGGTGCCTGCTGATTCGACAGGCGGGTAAAAAACTGCGGATCCTGGGCCTTGATACCGTCTGCCCAGGCCCGGTTTTTTTCCAGAAGATGGTCAAGCTGACCCATTATCCCACTCCGTTTGATGATTCCCGTCCGGCGATTGAACGGGAATACGCATCCCAAAGCAATACTCAGTTGGTCTGCACTTCCACCTCCGCATGAGGCTGATGCATGGTGCTCTGGGCCAGATCCAGCAACTCACGCAGGGCCACAGAGAACATGGCGTACTCCGGCTCCCGCACACCCTTGAGCTCGGAAAGCATGGATTTCCAGCGGTCGATCATCTGCTGATGGCGGGACAGCCACGCCTCCACGCAGGCCGGCACGTCTTCCGGCTTGTCTGCCAGCTTCAAGACACCGGTGGTTAGCGCCCGCTGCTGCCAGTCGAGATCTTCCCGGAAACTTTCCCGGGCCAGGGCCTGCCAGTGTGAGCCGGGCTGCAGCGATGCAATGGCGCTCGCGAACCAGTTCAGATCCAGGCGGTCACCCAGCTCATAGTAGAGATTGGCCACCGTCTTCAGTGGCATGCCAGAGGCTTCGTGGGCCTCGATGATACCCAGAGACGAGTACAGGTGGCCGGTACCCGAAACCACGGACGCCAGCTCTGATGGCAGCCCGGCATCCACCAGAGCCTGATGCCGTTTCTCCCAGGTGGTTTTCGCCTGATCACCAAGATACTCGGGCAGCCCCGCTGTAATCGCCCAGACGCTGTCGGCAAAGCGCTCCATGTGGTGCTGAATGCTCAGCTCCGCCCGACGGTTGCGTAACAGCCAGCGCACCGAACGGCGCATCAGGCGCATCAGGTCCTGCATCAGCTCCATCTGTAGCTGGGCTGAGACATGGAAATCCAGGGCTTCAATCCTGTCCCACCAGTTATCAATGCGGAACACGTCACGGGCGATAATCCAGGCCAGAGCAATAGAGGCGGCATCGGCCCCAGTAGACTGGTTCAAACGCTCCACAAAGGTAATCCCCATGTGGTTGACCATGTCATTGGCAATCTGTGTCGCGATGATTTCACGCCGCAGCTGATGCTCTCCCAGCTCCTTCGAGAATTTCTGGGTCAGATCCCTGGGAAACACCTTGTACATTTCACCGGCCAGCAGGGGATCGTCAGGCAGGGTGCTGTCGATCAAGGTCTGCTTCAGGTCGCCCTTCACATAGGAAATGAGAACCGACAGTTCCGGCCGGGTCAGCCCTTTCTTGTCCAGCTTGCGCTCGGACAGGGTCTCGTCATCGGGCAGGAACTCCAGGGCACGGTTGAGCTTGCCCTCGCTCTCAAAGGTATTCATCAGCCGGCGATACTCTTCCAGCCGGGTCGCTGCATCCTCGCTGGCAATACTGATGGCCTGGGTCTGCCGGTAGTTGTTCTTGAGCACCAACTCCGCGACGTCATCGGTCATCTCCTCAAGCATGATGTTGCGCTGCTTGTTAGTGAGATCACCCATGGCAACGGCCCGGTTGAGCAGGATCTTCATGTTGACCTCGTGGTCAGAACAATCCACACCGCCGGAGTTGTCGATAAAGTCCGTGTTCAGGCGTCCGCCCTTGAGCGCAAATTCAATGCGACCGAGCTGGGTAAGCCCAAGGTTGCCGCCCTCACCGACCACCTTGCAGCGAAGATCCGAACCGTTGATCCGCAGACCGTCGTTGGCCTTGTCGCCCACATCACTGTGGGATTCACTGGCGGCCTTCACATAGGTGCCAATGCCACCGACCCAGAGCAGGTCGACCTGGGCCTTGAGGATGTGCGAGATCAGCATGTTTGGTGGCACCCGATCCGATTTGATACCCAGCAGTTTCTTCATTTCCGGGCTGACCGGGATAGATTTTGAATTCCGGCTGAAAACCCCGCCTCCCTTGGAAATCAGCTTGCTGTCGTAATCGGTCCAGGCGGATCGCGGAAGTCCGAACAGACGCATCCGTTCCTTGTAGCTCTTCTCCGGATCCGGTGAAGGGTCGACAAAGATATGCACGTGGTTGAAAGCAGCGACCAGCTTGGTCTTCTCTGAGCACAACATGCCATTGCCGAAGACATCACCACCCATGTCGCCAATGCCGATGGCGGTGAACTCGTCCAGCCCGGGGTTGATGCCCATTTCCCGGAAATGCCGCTCTACAGAGACCCAGGCACCCCGGGCCGTGATGCCCATTTTCTTGTGGTCGTAACCATTGCTTCCGCCGGAGGCGAAGGCATCGCCCATCCAGAAACCGTATTCCGCGGCCAGACCATTGGCGATGTCCGAGAAGGTTGCCGTACCCTTGTCAGCCGCCACAACCAGGTAATGATCGTCGTCGTCATGACGGATCACCCGTTCCGGCGGCGCAATGCCGGCATCCACCAGATTGTCGGTGATATCCAGCAACCCCCGGATAAATGTCTTATAGGCTTCGATGCCCTCGGCCTGGAAAGCTTCCCTGTCCGACGGATCCGGCAGGCGCTTGGCCACAAAGCCACCTTTGGCGCCGACCGGCACGATAACCGCATTCTTGACCTGCTGGGCCTTGACCAGCCCCAGAATCTCGGTGCGGTAATCCTCAAACCGATCTGACCAGCGCAAGCCGCCGCGGGCGACCTTGCCACCCCGCAGGTGTACGCCTTCGACGCGCGGCGAGTACACGAAAATCTCGAACATCGGCATGGGCAATGGCATGTCCGGAATCCGGGATGGATCAAACTTCACGCTGATGTAGGGCTTGGGACCACCGGACTCGCAATGCTGGTAGTAGTTGGTACGCAGGGTCGCCTGGATCAATTCCAGGTAGAGCCGAAGCACCCGGTCCTCACTGAGGTTCTCCACATTTTCGAGGCCGGCATTGAATTCGATTTCCAGTTTCTGCTGGGCCGCCTGGCTCTTCCCGGGGCTCTGGTAAGGCTCCGGATTGAAACGTATTTCGAAAAATTCCAGCAGCAGGCGGGTCAGTTCAACGTGGTTCACCAGCGTGTTGGAGATAAAGGTCTGACTGTTGGAAAAGCGTATCTGGCGCATATACCGGGCGTAGGTCCGCAACAGCGCGATTTCCCGCCAGCTCATGTAGGAAGAGAGCAGCATCCGGTTGAAGGCGTCGTTTTCCGCTTCTCCGTACCACACCCGGCGGAACAGCTCCTCAAAGATCGGACGGATACGATGAATATCGACAACAGTCCCCTGGTGAGCCTGGAGCGTGAAGTCGTGAATCCACACCGTTTTGTTGTGCCGGTCGATGACCTCGAAGGGGTGTTCGCCGATGACCCGGAAGCCGAGGTTGTCGAAGATCGGCATCACATCGGAAAGCGGCAACGGTTCGTCCGGGTAGAAAAGCTTGAAATGCAGCGTGCTCTCGTCTTCTTCCAGAGCCCGGTAGAAGCTCATGGCAAGGTCATGATTGTTCGCCGATGACGCGATATGCTCCAGGTCGATCGCCGCTCGCCTGGGCGAGAACATATCGGTGTAGCTGGCCGGAAAACCGCCCGCCCACAAGCGATAGAGCTCATTGCCCTGCTCTTCGCCCCAGGCCTCGCTCAGGGCTTCAGACAACCCATCACGCCAGGACTGGGCAAGCTCGATAACCTTCTCACGGATCTCCGCCGTGGGCAGTTGGCGGTTCTCGACCTGGGGTACCCGGATGGTGAACTGGACCCGCGCAAGGACCGACTCGGAAAAGTGGGTAACAAACTCGACGTCTTCCGCTCCCAACCGGTCAACCAGCACCTGTTCGACTTTCAGCCGTAGTTCGGTGTTGTAGATGTCCCTCGGAAAGAACGCCAGGCAGGTCACGAACTGGCCATAAACGTCTTCCCTCAGGAACAATTCAATCCGGCGACGCTCCTGGATGTACAGGATACTTTTGGCCACCTTGAGCAGCTCGTCCTGCTCGATCTGGAACAGTTCGTCCCGGGGATAAACTGTCAGGATCTGTTCGAGTTCTTTACCGGCGTAGTCGTCACGCAGAAAACCGGACCGTTTCATCACGCTCTGGAATTTACGGCGCAGCAGGGGAATCTCGTCCGGCCGCTCGTTATAGACGCGGGCAGTGTAAAGGCCCAGGAACCGCCGCTCACCGACTACCTCGCCTTTGCTGTTGAATTTCTTGACTGCGATGTAGTCCGGGTAGGCGGGCCGGTGCACCCGCGAGCGCTGGGCCGATTTGGCGAAGATGAAAATATCATCGCTTCGGGTCATCTCGTGGCGCGTGCGCTGCGGCAGTTCGTTCAGGCGAACCCGGTCCGGGCGCTCGTTATTGACCCGGAGGATACCCAGTTCGGAATTCTCTACCCGACGCACCACCATGCCACTCTTGTCCTTGGTAAAGTCGTACTCATCGTAGCCAAGGAACGTAAAATGGTCCCGGGCGAGCCATTCCAGAAACGCCCTGGCCTCTTCTTTCTGCTCCTCGTTAATGCCCGCCGTAGTGTTGTCCAGCTCACCAAGAATCTCGTTCACTTTCTCGGTAACTACCGGGAAGTCGCTGACAGCGATCCGCACCTCATGGAGCACGTTCTGCAGGGTATCTTCCAGATCACGGAGATCCTCGGGATTACTGTGCCGATCAATCTCGAGAACAATGAACGCCTCGTAGTCCGAACCGGAGGCTTTCTTTTTAGACGTGTGCAGCTTCTCGAGTTTGCCATTCTGGTCGCGGTTCACCTGCAGGATCGAGTGCTGGATAGAATGGGTACCGATCTCCCGGTGGTTGATCGCAATGCGCAGGGAATCGATCAGAAACGGAATGTTCGGATGCAGGATAAAAACAACGGTGTGGGTCGATTGCCAACCGTCACTCTCCAGGTCGGGGTTGAAAACAGCAACCGGAGTTTCCTCGGCAGACCGCTTCTGCAGAAACTGCCAGGCGGCCAGAACGGCGCCATAGGTATCCGCAAATCGTCGACTGACCAGCTCTTCAAGGGGAATATGAGCATAATGCTGCTTGGCAAATTCGCTGATTTTCTTGGCTTCGGTTTTGGAAATCTTCTTAGCGAAAGCGTCAGCCAACTGTTCAAAGAATTGATCCTTGCTGGCCACTGTCAGCGCATTCATGGTCGACCTCAGTTAGTGTGAAATAAACGTAATCGGCGTATCGTCACATAAGCATAGTCAAACCCTTGATTTTTGCCGGCCAGACGCCAAAACTTCGGCAACTACCTACGCACGATACGGGTTTCTCCGGAAAATCCTCAGATACAGAGAGCAGTCATTTCCAATGTCGCTACAGCATACGTTCGGTGAGTTACGGGAACAGTTAGCCAAACGGATAATCGGGCAGGAAAAACTGGTGGATCGTCTGCTGATCGCGCTTCTTGCCGACGGCCACCTGCTTGTAGAAGGCGCCCCGGGGCTGGCAAAAACCACGGCCATCAAGGCGCTTGCCGACCATCTGGAAGGCGACTTTCACAGAATCCAGTTTACGCCAGACCTGCTGCCCTCAGACGTTACGGGCAGTGAAATCTACCGCCCGGAAACCGGGCAGTTCGAATTCCAGCGCGGCCCCATCTTCCACAACCTGGTGCTTGCGGATGAAATCAACCGTGCGCCTGCCAAGGTGCAGTCTGCCCTTCTCGAGGCCATGGGTGAACGCCAGATCAGCGTCGGGATGCGCACGTTTCCGCTGGACCGGCTGTTCCTGGTGATGGCCACCCAGAATCCCATCGAGCAGGAAGGTACCTACCCGCTGCCCGAAGCCCAGCTGGACCGCTTTCTGATGCATGTGGTTATCCACTACCCGTCGGCGGAAGCGGAGAAGGCCATCCTGCAACTGGCCCGTAACGATTATCGTCACGGCCTTCCGAAAACGGACCTTCGCCTGACGCCAGACCAGGTGTTTGATGCCCGCGCGGAAGTCGCGAACATCTACATGGCGGAACCCGTAGAGCAATATTTGTTGGCCCTGGTGCTGGCAACCCGCGACCCGGCGGCACTGGACCCGGAACTGGCCCGCTGGACAGCCTTCGGCGCCAGCCCCCGTGGCACCATCGCCCTGGACCGCTGTGCCCGGGCGTTGGCCTGGCTAGACGGCCGGGATTACGTAACACCCGACGATGTCCGAGCCATGGCCTTCGATGTGCTACGACACCGCATCCTCCTAACGTTCGAAGCAGAGGCCGAAGGCATGACCGCTGACACGGTTATCGAACGGCTGATCGAACGTGTTCCGGTGAGCGCCTGAAGCCATCGACGGAAGCAAGACACGGGAGCCGTCAGGCATGGGCAACACCGACGCAATAACGCACATCGGCCTACCGGATCTGATCCGCCTGCAGGCAGACGCACGGGCACTGAAACTGCCCTCTGCCCGCCCGGTTCGGACGCGTCAGGCCGGCTTGCAGCGCTCGCCGCAACGCGGCCGGGGCATGGCGTTTGCCGAGGTACGGTTGTACCAGCCCGGGGACGACATCCGTAGCATCGACTGGCGGGTAACGGCGCGGCGTCAGGAGCCCCATACCAAGCTTTATGAGGAGGAACGGGAACGGCCCGTTCTTCTTCTTTGCGATCTCGGCCCAAGCCTGTTTTTTGCCAGTACCGGCGCCTTCAAGCAGGTTCGTTGCGCACAGATCGCCTCCATTCTGGCCTGGCTGGCACTCTGGTCGGGCGATCAGGTAGGTGGCATTGTCTTTAACGACGAGGCCCTGAGAGTGCTTCGCCCGGCGCGGCGGAAGAAATCAGTGCTGCGACTGCTGGATACTCTCGATGAACTGCAAAGAAGGGATAATCGAGGGCCGGAACAAAACGAGCCGTCCGGCCAGAGCCGCCTGGACATGGCACTGACCGAGGCTCGCAGGGTGGCCCATACCGGTAGCCGGATTTTCGTGATCAGCGATTTCCTGGATATCTCAGAGGAGACGGGCACCCTGCTCGGCGCGCTCGCCCGCCATAACGGCGTCAGCGCCCTGAGGGTCGTGGATCCATTGGAAAAAGAGCTGCCGAAAAGCGGACGCTTTGCGATAGCCGGCCCGGACGGACCGGTATGGTTCGATGCCGGAAACCTCCGGTTCCAGAAGGCCTGGCACGAGAAAGTCACCAACCATGAACACCGGCTGGCAGAGTGTTTCCGTACCTCCGGCGTTACCATGGCAGAAGTGTCCACGGCGAATGACCCCGCAGCGACCCTCAAATTGCTGCTGGGACCCGGAGGCCGCATAGGATGAACCCGCAGGATCCACTCAGCCAGCTTCGGGACATTCACCTGCCTGAAACAGGGGGCCTCTGGCCTCCGGCGCCAGGTTGGTGGATCCTGGCCGTTTTGCTCATTGCTGTGCTTGCTGCCCTGGTCTGGCTGTTTCTCCGGCGGAGACAAAGAAACCGGTGGTTCCGCTCCGCTCGGGCCGAACTCGCCAGACTGGAACGATCAGCAGCCGCTACCCCCGCGTGGTTCACACAACTGAACACCCTGCTGAAGCAGGCCGCCCGCGAGCGCTACCCGGAACAGCACCCGGAAGCGCTGACCGGCGATGCCTGGGTGGAATTCCTGTTAAAGACCGCCCCGAAGGACCGGGTTGCGTCCAGACCGGTTGCCGAAGCGCTGGTTCACAGTGCCTGGCGACCTGAGGTTTCAACCAAGCCGGCCGACGCCCTGGCGTTCGCCCGTTTGTGGCTGGGAGGTCAGAAATGCTGAATCTCGCCTGGCCCTGGGCTCTGGTTCTGGTGCTCTTGCCCCTGATTCTCAAATGGCGCAAGCCCGGAGCGCAATCGGTCGACGCGCCCGTGTTGCCGGTTGGCCACTGGCTGTCGGACCTGCCCGGTGTCAGTCGTCGTGGCAATGCCGTACCGCTCTGGCAGCAACTGTTGCTGTTCCTGATGTGGACGCTTCTGGTGGTTGCTCTGGCACGGCCGCAGCATGTGGGCGAGCAGGTCCAGATGCCCGTTTCCGGCCGGGATCTCATGCTGGTCGTCGACATCTCCCCCAGCATGGATGAACAGGATATGGTCCTTCAGGGCCGGAGTATTAATCGATTGCAGGCGGTCAAGCGCGTGCTTGATGACTTTATCTCCCGCCGCCAGGGTGACCGGTTAGGTCTGATCCTGTTCGGCACCGAGCCCTACGTACAGGCGCCGCTCACCTTCGATCTGGAGACGGTCAGAACCCTGATGCGTGAGGCGGGCCTTGGCATGGCCGGGCGCGCCACGGCCATTGGCGACGCCGTGGGCCTGGCAACGAAACGCCTGAGAAACCGGCCCCAGGATCAGCGCGTTGTGGTCCTGCTGACTGATGGCGCCAATACTGCGGGCGAAATCACCCCAGACAAAGCTACCGAAATCGCCGCGGCCGCCAGCATTCGCCTGTACACCATTGGTATTGGCGCCGAGTCCATGGTCCAGCGTGGGCTGCTGGGTTCGCGCCGGGTCAACCCATCCAGGGATCTGGACGAAAACCTGCTAACCCGCATGGCCCAGCAGACCGGCGGGGAGTATTTCCGGGCGCGCAGCCTGCCCGAGCTGGAGCTTATCTACGAGAGCATTGATCGACTGGAACCGATCGAGCTTGAAGGCAAGTTCTATCGGCCGGTAACCGAGCTCTATGTCTGGCCTGCCGGGCTCGCGGTCATTCTGTGGCTGGCGCTGTTCCTCGTCCGCCACGGGCGGGAACTTGTTGCTGAAACCCGCCGGAGCAAGGAGGAGGAAACGCATGTGGGCTGACTTCCATTTCCTGCGCCCGCTCTGGCTGCTGTTAATCCTGCTGATACCGATACTGTATCTTGCATTCCGGCAACTCCGCATGGGCGACAGCGGATGGTCCCGGCTTATTCCGGCCCGCCTGCTCTCGCCCCTGATTCGTCACAACGGCAGCTCGGGCCAGTCGAACAAGTCACCTCTGGTTCCGGCCTCTTTGGCTCTGATCATTCTGTCCCTGGCCCTGGCCGGACCGGCCTGGCGGGAGGCACCGACACCGCTGAAACAACCCGGCGACAGCCTCGTGATCGCACTGGACCTTTCACTGTCCATGCTGGCAACGGACGTGGAACCTGATCGACTGACCCGGGCCAAACGGAAGATCCGGGATATTCTCGAACTTCGGGAAGGCAGCCTGACCGGCCTGCTCGTCTTTTCCGGCGATGCCCACGTGGTGACACCGCTGACCGATGATGGCCGTACGATTGAGGGCATGCTCAACGTGCTGGACCCGGTGATCATGCCGGCGACAGGCAACCGGGCCGATCTCGCCGTTGCCCGCGCAAAGGCATTGCTGGAACAAGGCGCACCGGGCGAAGGTCGCATCCTGTTAATCACGGACAGCATCAATGACGACTACGAAGGTACCATTCGGGACACGCTTTCCGGCACCGGATACGCGCTCAATACCCTGGTCGTCGGCACCGAGAACGGAGGCCCCATTCCCCTCGCCCGGCGCGGTTTCATAAGGGAGAACGGCGACATTGTCATCAGTCGTGCTGAACCCGAAGCGCTGGCGGCACTCGCCCGCAGCAGCGGCGGCCAGAGCCATGAGCTGACCCTGGACGACACCGATATTGAAGCGCTCGACCTGAGCCCGCGGGACAGTGACGACTGGCAGGATTCCGAGGACGGCCTGACGGTCAATCGCTGGCAGGATGACGGTTACTGGTTGCTCTGGCTCGCGCTGCCGCTGGTTTTGGTGGGGTGGCGCCGGGGGGCTCTCAGTGCGCTTGCTTTGATCCTGCTGCCGGTCTGGCCGCAGCCGGCAGCCGCCATAAGCTGGGAAGAACTCTGGCAGAGGGAAGATCAGCGAGCTCCCGCCTTGATTCAGGACAACCCGGAATCAGCCGCCCGCCAGCTTGAAGACCCGGAATGGCGGGGCTCTGCGCTCTATCGTTCCGGCAAGTTCGACAGCGCCGCCGAAGCGTTTGCGCGCAATCAGGGTCCCCGTGCCAGTTACAACCGGGGCAATGCCCTGGCCCGTGCCGGAAAACTGGAAGAGGCCCTGGCTGCCTATGATGCGGCGCTGAACGCAGCGCCCGACATGGAAGACGCCCTTCACAACCGGAGAATTGTCGAGGAACTTCTGAATCAAAAACAGCAGAACCAGAACGGCAATCAGGATAACAACCAACAGGATTCCCGGGACTCCCAGGGCGACGGCAGTAATCAGCAACAAAACCGTCAGGACCAGAACGGAAACAGTGAAAGCGAGAATCCCGGAAGTCAGGGGAACAGTCAGCAGCAGAACCCGGAAAACAACGAGTCTTCTTCCGACACGGAGAATCAGCAAGGCGGCCAGACGGCTGAACAGAATCAACAGCAGGCGGGCGAGCGCGGAGATCCCGAGCAGGCTTCCGGGGAGCAGGAAACCCCGTCCGGCCAGTCCCCGGCACCCGCCCCTATCTCTGAAACGCCGCTGACCCAGAGCCAGGAGCAGTGGCTCAGGCGCGTCCCTGACAATCCGGGCGGATTATTACAGCGCAAATTTCTGCAGCAGTATCAACAACGCCAGACTCCATCCGATGAGGGCGATACACCATGGTAAAACGGCTGATGATTCCCGCCGTCTGTCTGTTTCTTCTGACGGCACTCTGGCTGCCGGCCCAGGCACAACCCCATACGCAGGCCCGGCAACTGACAGTCGAGCCGGACCGGACCCGCCTCTATGAGGGTGAGGTTCTGACCCTGACCGTAAAAGGCAGCATGGAGATAGACATCAATCTCGGCAACCTGTTCGACTTCGACATGTCGAGCCTGCCCAAGCCTGATATAGAGAAAGTGGAACCAGATTTTGAGATCCTGGCCCAGAACCAGCAGTACAGTATCCGCACCGTAAACAGTCAGATGGTGGGTGAAATCACCTGGACCTACCAGTTGGCACCGAAAACCACCGGCGAACTGACCATTCCTGCACTCACCTTCAAGGATGCTGTTTCGGAGCCGGTTACCGTGGAAGTCGTCGACGGCTCGCCGCCAGACCAGGCCGCGCCTGGAAGGGACAGCTTTATCGAGCTGTCCGCCGATAAGGATGAAGTCTATGTGCAGGAGCAACTGATCCTGACAGTACGGCTTTTCTTCAGGGGCAACCTCATTCGCGGCGAGCTGTCTGAGCCGACCCATCCCCATGTGATTATCGAATCCCTGGGCAGGCAGCAGGAATTTTCACGCTATCGCGACGGTGTGCGATACCGCGTGGTGGAGCGGCGCTACGCGATCTTCCCCCAACGACCGGGAACCTTGAAGCTGCCCCCCGTACGCTTCGAGGGACAGGCCAGAGATGCCTCTGGCAGCCTCCGTTTCCTGAGGGACAGTGAGGAGCTTTTTGAGGTGCCGGTCAAGGATGTCCCGGCCCAGTTCAGTGGCGATACCTGGCTGCCGGCAACAGGCTTGTCGCTTGAGGAGTCCGGGCTTCCTCCGTCACTGGAAGTCGCGACCGGCGAAAACATTACCCGAGAGATCAGGCTGACGGCGGCGGGCTTGCCCGGGGAGGCACTGCCACCCTTACCCGATACGGTCCCGGACGGACTGAGAAGTTACCCGGAAGAGCCAGAGAGGCAGACCGAAACAACGCCGGCAGGCCTGACCTCTTCGCTGAAGCAATCCGTGGCTCTGGTACCGGTTGAGGCGGGACAGATGACGTTGCCAGCCATTCGCATTTACTGGTGGGATACCGAAGCGGATCGGGAACGCGTTGCCGTCATCCCGGAAAAAACCCTGACGGTGACGGACCCGAATACCGTCGCCGCCGAACCGCCGCAACCCGCGAATGGAGAACCGGCCCCTGAACCGGACACGATTAGCCCGGAATCATCGACTGACCGGACAGCACCGGAGGCCGGGCCGTGGCAGTGGCTCACCCTGGCGTTCGGCATACTCTGGGCCGGAACCTTGATGGCATGGTGGTGGTCGCGCAAAGGCGCCAAGAACGCCCCCGCCTTTACTCAGCACAATGACGATGAAGATGTCGCCTTCGAGCACCTGATCACGGCCGTGAGAAGCGGTTCAGCCCAGACACCGGAGCTGCTGGTAGCATGGGCCAATCGGCACAGACCCGGCGAACACTTCCGTTCCGCGTCTGACGTTGTGCACCACTTCCAGGACGAGACCATGGCAACAGAGCTCGGCAAGCTCCAGGCCCGGTTCTTTGCGCCAGACCATGGCAACGAAGACTGGGATGGACGGCCACTGGCCCGGACTCTTGAGGCCATTCGGAAGCGAAAACAGACGCGGGCAAACGCCGATCTGCCTCCGCTTTATCCCGAGGGTCTCTCCTGAGGATCAGTCAATCAGTTGCTGATCGATCACAACCGCTACCGGCGCTTCCTGGCTCTCGTTAACGGCTACAGGAACGTCGGTGCTGCCCTGCCAGTCTCCTGCCTGGGCGGCCACATTGCCGGAACGACTGAGACGGGCGGTTACAACCACCTCGTCAACACTGGAAATGGTAGCCTGCGGTGACATGGCGTACCGGTCGTCCAGCCGGATCTCCACCGGCAACTGATCTGCCGTCAGCCGGGCTACTGCCAGAGGCGGGCCCTGCTGGACATTGGGCTGGCGAGCAAACAGGAACAGAGTGGTATCTGCAGGCACCTGATTCTGGAAATCCTCGGAAAGCGTTACCCGAACGGTAACCCCAGCACCAGAGGTTTCGGCTGCAGCCACCTGTGCCGGTGGTTCCTCGCCGAGACGCGTGTAGGCTTCACGAATACCTTCCCGAATGGAGCCAATCTGGGGGTGGTCGGGTGCTACGGTTTCGATTCGCTCCCAGTACTCGATGGCTTCCCGATAGTTCTGCTGGCTGAAGGCGTTGATCCCCAGCAAACCGAGGGCATTCACTTCATCCGGGTTCAGCTCACGGGCCTGCTCAATGGCCGCCGTAACCTCTTTCGTCATGGCGCCCTGGCTCCCGAAGAACAACGCCTGGGCAGACAGACCATAAGCAACGGCTCGCGCCCGACTATCGTCATTAACACTGCCGGCCAGTTGCCGGAACGCCCAGGCTGCATCGTCGAAGCGTTCCAGACGCATGTAGGTGCGTCCCAGCATTGCCCAGCCGTCCGGATTATCCGGGCTGGCTTCCAGCCGTTCCCGGAGCTGCCCTGAGAGCTCGGTCATCTGGGCCTGCCTCGATCCTTCGGTGGTTCCCATTTGCTGCATGGTAATGAACTGTTCAACCCGGTCCATCGCGCCCCAGCGCTCATACAGATAAACCGTGGCAGCCGGGATCAGTAGAATCGAGACCAGGGCCACTGCCATGGCACTCCTGCCGCCACTGATCACGGGCCTCACCTGGTCCTGCTCCGGAACGTCATCGAGCATGCTTCCCGCAAGCTCCTCCTTGAGTTGCCGGTAATTTTCGTCGTCCAGAATACCGGCCTCGTATTCATTGTCGAGCTCCTTCATCCTGGAGCGATAGGCCATCAGATTCTGGTTTTTCAGGTCCGTCTGCTTCCTCGTGCCGAGCCGATGGAAAAAGACGGGGTACAAGACAAACAACAGGGCAAGAACAATCAGTACCGTTGCGGCAATCCAGAAAGTGTCAGTCATGGAATTTCAGTCACAGGTTCAGAATTAAGAATGAGGTTGCGGCCAGGACATGCCAGAAAGTGCCGGCTTCAGGAAGATCTGTCCTGCTCTGCCAGCATTTTGTCGACACGGGCTTTCTCTTCAGTGCTCAACGCCGGGCCTGACGGCCCCGCTCGCCGGGAACGAATCACCACACCGGCAACCACCAGAAACCCGCCGAACACCGCAATCGCAGGTGTCGCCCAGAGCAGGAATGTCCGGCTGTCCAGCTCGGGTTTGTAGCGAACAAACTCACCAAATCTGCCAACGAGAGATTCAACGATTTCCTCGTTGCTGGCGCCGTCTTTCATCATCCGGTAGACCGCATCGCGCATATCCTTGGAGATAGGCGCGTTGGAATCGGCGATGTTCTGGTTCTGGCATTTCGGGCAGCGTAATTCCGCGATCAGGTTTTGGTAACGCTGCTCCTGAGCCCGATCCGAAAAATCGTATACGTCGGCCACCTCGGCTGCAGCGGCACCGGAAAGCAGAAGCACCAACATCAAATAAACGATCCGGACCATCAGCCATTCCCCTGAGCGTCATTGAACACAGGCAGCAGCGTTTGTTCCCAGACCTCCTTATTGACCACACCCACATGGCGATAGCGAACCACGCCTTCGGCATCAATCACGAAGGTTTCCGGCGCGCCGTATACCCCCAGATCAAACCCGAGTGTGCCCCGGGGGTCATAGATGATTTTCCGGTAAGGGTCGCCCAAACGGTCAAGCCACAACAGCGCATCCTCGCGGTTGTCCTTGTAGTTGAGACCAATGATGTTGACGCCTTTCTCTTCGGCCAGCCACATCAGGTCGTCGTGCTCGTCCTTGCAGGCGGGGCACCAAGTGCCCCAGACATTCAGCAGAGTGACCTGGCCACGAAACAGGCTCTGATCGAGCACGACATCAGCGTTGTGCAAATCTTTCAGACTGAACTCTGGCACCGGTTTGCCAACCAGAGCCGATTCCAGTTTGGTCGGATCCTTGCCGATACCCGCGAACAGCACGACACCAACAACAAGGGCAATCAGCAGTGGCAGAAAGAGCAGGAACCGCTTCATGAGGTAACTCCAGCGGACGTCGCAGAACCTGGCTCAGGCGCGACAGTATCGGTCTGCACCTTCGTGTCAGCTCCCTCCCGGATGCGGTAGCGGCGATCAGCGATAGCCAGGAAGCCGCCGGCTGCCATAAACAGCGAGCCCAGCCAGAGCCAGCGAACAAGCGGCTTGTATTGCAGCCGGATGGCCCAAGCCTCGTCGGTGATGCGCTCACCAATGGCCACGAAGATGTCCCGGAACAGACCGGCGTCGATATCGGCCTCGGTCATGACGCTCATCCCCACGGAGTATTGGCGCTTCTCGGGATGAAGCACGGAAACACGCTCGCCATCCAACATGACATCGAAGGTGCCATATTGAGCCGTAAAGTTAGCGCCCTGGCGCGCGCCGATATCCCTGAATACAAAATGATAATCGCCGACGGTCGCGACATCGCCCGGCACCATGCGAACATCACGCTCAATGCCGTAGTTGGAAACCACCGTAGCCCCCGCCATGGTAATGGCCAGGCCCAGATGCCCGAGCACCATGCCGTAATAGCTGCGGGACTGCCGCTTGAGGCCGTGCAGACGGCCTTTTCGGGACGATGATTTTTCCCAGAGATCCCAGAAAGTAGCAACGGTTACCCACATGGCAGAAAACACGCCGAGGAAAGCCCAGGGCTTGAATCCACCATAGCCGATCAGGACCGCCGTGGTGGCAACGATGCTGATTGCCAAGGGCCACAGCAGTTTGCGCGCCAGCCAGCCACCATCGGTTTTCTTCCAGCGGGAGAAGATACCAGCGCCCAGCAACAGGCCCGTTGCGACGGCCAGTGGGCTGAACGTCAGATTGAAGAACGGTTCACCGATCGACAGTTTGCCCAGTTCCAGATAATCAAGAACCAGCGGATACAGTGTGCCGACCGCCACCAGAATCGTGGCGGAAACCAACAGTACGTTGTTAAGAAGCAGGAAAACCTCTCGGGAAAACGAGCCGTAGCGCGACCGGACGTGAACCACCGGCGCCCGGAACGCATAGAGCGCCAGGCTTGCGATCACCGTTACTGCCAGCAGGCCCAGCAGGAAGGTGCCCCGCTCCGGGTCCGCCGCAAAAGAATGCACAGAGGTGAGCACGCCGGAACGGACCAGGAAAGCGCCCAGCAGACTTAGTGAAAAGGTGACAATGGCAAGCAGTACGGTCCAGCTCTTGAACACGCCGCGCTTCTCGGTAACGGCCAGCGAGTGCATGAGTGCAGTCCCCGACAACCAGGGCAGCAACGATGCATTTTCGACCGGATCCCAGAACCACCAGCCGCCCCAGCCCAGCTCGTAGTAGGCCCACCAGCTCCCGAGGGCGATACCCAGAGAGAGAAAGGCCCAGGCAACCGTGGTCCAGGGGCGCGACCAACGGGCCCAGGCGGCATCGAGGCGGCCATTGATCAGCGCAGCAATGGCAAAAGCGAAAGCAACGGCAAAGCCGACATAGCCCATGTAGAGCATCGGCGGATGCACGATCAGCCCGAAATCCTGGAGCAAGGGGTTCAGATCTGCGCCATCGGCGGGCACATTGGGCAACAAACGGTCGAACGGATTGGAGGTAATCACGATAAACAGTAGGAAGCCGACGCAGACCATGCCCAGCACCGAGAGCACCTGGGAGATCATCACCGCCGGCAGGCGACGGCTGAAAATAGCGACCGCCAACGTCCAGCCCGCCAGCATCAGTATCCAGAGTAGCAGCGAGCCCTCGTGACCGCCCCAAACAGCGCTGAACTTGTAATACCAGGGCAACAGGCTGTTACTGTTATTGGCCACATAGGCCACCGAAAAGTCGTCAGTCACGAAGGCATGGGTCAAGACGGCAAAAGCAAGCCCCACGAAGACAAACACGCCGGACGCCAGCGGCCTGGCGAACGCCTGAAGATTGTTTCTGCCGGTCAAAGAACCGGCCAAAGGGACTACGGATAGAAGCACTGCCAACAACAGTGCGAGAATCAGTGCAAGCTGTCCGAGTTCGGGATACATTAAAGGCCTCCAGAAACCAGGCTGTTAGATAAATCGGTTAGTAGGACACGGTTTCCGCACTGCCACTGGCTGCATGCCGACCCTTCGAGGCCTTCTCCAGCGCATCCGCGACTTCCGGCGGCATATAGTTTTCATCGTGCTTGGCCAGCACTTGATCGGCCACAAAGCGGCCACTTTCATTCAGCCTGCCCATGGCAACCACACCCTGCCCCTCGGCAAACAGATCCGGAAGGATACCGGTGTACTGAACCGGCACAGACGCGTTGAAGTCGGTCACCTTGAACTCAACCATCAGGCTGTCCGGATCACGCAGAACCGAGCCCTCCTCGACCATACCACCGGCCCGGATTCTGACATCCACCGGCGCTTCGCCGGCGGAAATCTGGGTGGGGTCGTAGAACAGATTGATGTTCTGTCGCAGCGCATAGGTGGTCAGACCCACAGCGATGGCCAGCCCCACCAGCAGGAACAGGACAATAGTCAGTCGCTTTTTTCGGATTGGATGCATCAGCTATCTGCCTTTCAGTCTTGGGAAACCTTGACGCGGGTGAAGGATGCTGCCGAAGCCGGGGCAGCCTGCAGGTCCTTCCGCCCGGCCTGGAACTCGTACCCTCGACGGCAGGCCTCAATGGCCGCTTTGCGACGGCGCAGGGACCAGACCATCAGGCCAATCATCAGCAGGAAAAACGCAGCGTAACAGGACCACACATAGGGCCCGTGGCCTTCCATCACCATAAATGCCGAAAAGGAATCAAACGCCATACTTCAGACCCTCCCGGCCAACACGTAATCTTTAACCCAGCGCGTTCTCTGTTCGCGTAACAGAATCTCTGTCTGCATACGCAGACAGGCGAGCCAGCCAAACAGCAGATAAAGCCCCAACACGGACAGGAGCAACGGCACCCACATTTCCGCCGGCATGGACGGCTTCTCCGTCAGTTTGAACGTCGACGGCTGATGTAGCGTATTCCACCATTCAACGGAGTACTGGATAATCGGTATATTTACCACCCCGACCAGCACAAGCACGGCTACCGCCCGTGCCGCAGATTTTTCATCATTGATCGCCCTGTCCAGGGCAATTACGCCACCATACAGGAACAGCAGGATCAGCATTGATGTCAGGCGGGCATCCCATACCCACCAGGTTCCCCAGGTAGGCTTACCCCAGACAGCGCCGGTAAACAGGGAAAGAAAGGTAAGTACCAGGCCCACCGGCGCAACCGACTTTACAAACACGTCGGCCAGTTTCATGCGCCAGACGAGAGTGACAACACCTGCCACAGCCATCATTACGTACACCGATTGGGCGAGAAAGGCCGTGGGCACGTGAATAAAAATAATGCGGTAGCTATTACCCTGGAGGTAATCCTTGGGCGCAAAGGCCAGCCCCCATACAATGCCTGCCATCAACAGCAGGATACCGCCCGCCAGGAGCCAGGGCATCAGCCGGGCCGCAATCCCGAAGAACCATTTGGGAGAACCCAGCTTGTGAAAAAATTGCCACATCAGATGGTTACCGTCCTACCGTTACCTTGTTTTACCCGTTGAACAGGCTGATACGCAGCGCCGCTGCCGATGCAAAGGGTGCCAGGGTCAGTGCCAGCACCAGAAACGCGCCCATCAGGGCCAGATAGGCTCCCGCGGGAGCGCCCTCTGCGGCCGAAGCCACCGTACCTGTTCCGAAAATCAGGACGGGAATGTACAGCGGAATGATCAACAGGGACAAGAGCACCCCTGCCGACCGTAATCCAAGCGTCAGCGCCGCGCCGATTGACCCGATCAGACTCAGCACCGGTGTACCGATCAGCAGCGTTAGACACAAAACTCCGATGGAGTTCCCGTCAAGATGGACCATTACGCCCAAAACCGGCGTTAGTACCACCAGCGGCAAGCCTGTTAACACCCAGTGCGCCGCTGTTTTCGCCAGTACCAGCAGAAACAGGGGCTGGGGCTGAAGCACAAGTTGCTCGAGCGTGCCGTCGTCAAAATCATGGCGAAACAGGTGGTCCAGCGACAACAACACCGATAGCAACGCCGCTACCCACAGGATACCGGCCCCGGCCTCCCGCAGAAATGACACTTCCGGGCTAACCCCCAGGGGAAAAAGGGTTACGACCATGACAAAAAACAACAGCGGATTGAGCAGATCCTGGCGCTGCCGGAAGGCCACCTTCATATCCCGGGCAAACACGGTCTGCATTGCCGCCAGCGCACCGACGGTGTCTTGCCGCAAAGTCAGTGCCGGCCTGCAATCAGCATTCATCGGTCGACCCTCCGCCCAACACAATGCGTTGCATACCGGGCAATCTGAGATCGTGATGGGTCGTCACTACCACCGCACCTCCCTCGGCAGCCCGTTGTTGAAGCAGCTGTTCAATGGCGCTGACACCGCTGGCATCAATGGCGGTAAAAACTTCATCCAGCAGCCAGAGCGGCTCGTCGGCAATCAACAGGCGCGCCAGGGCAACCCGTCTTTGCTGCCCCGCCGAAAGATTGCGACAGGGCACATCCTGGAACCCGGTCAATCCGGTGCCATCAAGCGCCTGACGCAGAACGGGATCTGGCAGCGGCCGCCGCCCGGCCGTCAGTGCCCGGAGATTCTCCATCGGTGTCAGCAACGGCTTTATGCCAGGCCGGTGGCCAAGATACAGGGTATTGCGGAGGAATTCTTCCCGCTGGGCAGACCTGGACTTGCCGCACCAGAGCAGATTGCCGGACCAGGCGTCGTTCAGGCCGGCCAGCATTCGCAGCAGCGTGGTCTTGCCGGAGCCGTTCGGCCCCTCGACACGGGCGACCGTACCGGGCAGTATGGAGAACGACAGGTCACGGAACAGGATCCGTTCATCCCGCTCGCACTGCAGATCGACAGCCTGTAATAACGGCTCAGACATCAGGACCCCGTAACCAGGACGATGCGCGTGAAGACGGCATCGGGTGCATTCGTGACAGCGGCGACCATGAACATTGTTCGCGCATGACCTGCCGGCGCGGCGTATTATAACAAAAGCGCCGGCGGATTACTCTTGTCCAACATCAAATCAGTGACGATGAAACTACCCAACGGACAACAGCCCCCGACACCTCCAGCCCAGCCTGCAACACAGACGTCCCGGCCTTCAGTCTCAACCGAAGCGGCCCGGGAGCCCGTGGCCGCATCAGCGCGGCAACTGCTCGATCAGCTGCAGCTGACGAACCGGGAAACCACCCTGGCCCGGGTGGCCGAGATCATCAACCGTCAGGGCGGTAACAGCGCGGACCTGTTACTGGACATTCGCGGCAAGTCTCTTCTGGTTCAGGCGGCCGTCGGCAAGACTGAACTGGCAACCGGTGACTGGCTAAAAGTGATGCGGGCCGGCAATGAGCTGCAGCTGATGGGCAAACTGGCACCCGCACCCGAAGCCGGTATCGCCCGAGCGCTGGCCCAGCGACTGCCCTGGCAGCAAACCCTGGATGGTGGACTGGCAAGGCTGCTGGGCACTCTCACACAAGGCCTCCGGCAAGACCCGCTACCGGGCCAACTGCCCTCATCGCGAGGCCCCCAACCTCTGCCGGAGGCCGCCAGACAGGCTATTGAACAAATGATGGCGAGGCTGCCTTCGGGGAACAGTCTGACTCCCGGTTCTGGCAGCCAGGACACGACATCGCAACAGGTCCGGCAATGGCTTTCAGAAAGTGGCCTGTTCGCCGAGTCGCGACTGGCCCAGGCACCCTCTGCCCAGTTGCCCGATCTCAAGCTGGCGCTCGGTAGAGTGATCACCGCCTTGCTTGCCCAACAGGGCAGTACACCAGAACACTTCAACCGGCTGACACCTATCTCGACGCCAGAGCTCATGCAGGCGCCGCTGCAATTTCCCCAACCGCTGGCCACACCCCAGGCCCCCGGCAGTGGCGAAGCGCCCAGCGTCGGGCAGATGCTCCGCCTGCTGGCCGGAATGCTCAACCGGATCACCGTCAACCAGTTGCACAGCCAGGTACTTACTGCCCGTGGTGGCGGCGATGCAGCAGGGCCCGCACCTGCCTCTACCCTCGTACTCGATCTGCCATGGCTGACGCCACAGAATGAACCGAGGCTGGCGCAGGTCCGGATCGAACAATATCCCGAAGACCGGGAATCGGAAACCCGATCCGCGAAAACCACCACAGCCGAGTGGCGGCTTTCACTGACCATGGACCTGGATGAGGCTGGCTCCCTGCATTTCGATGTTGCCCTTCGCCAACAGGCAGTGAGCGCCCGGGTCTGGGCAGAAAAACAGACAACCCTGCGTCAGGTGAACCAGGAGCTTCCCGCGTTGCGACAGAGCCTAACCGATCTGGGCCTGGAAGTGACAGACCTGGATTGCCGCCGCGGCACGCCGCAAAGCAGCGTCACCCGACTCGAACACAGACTGGTGGATACACGGGCATGACATCAGAAACACAACAGCAAAGCAGAGCCGCCGTTGCGCTCAAGTACGATGGCGAGAAAGCGCCAACCATCAGCGCCACCGGCACCCATGAGCTGGCGGAAGAGATCATCCGCATCGCCCGGGAGCACAATGTTCCCCTTTATGAAAATGCGGAGCTGGCCAGCATTCTGGCGCGCCTGTCACTGAACGAAGAAATTCCCGAGTCGCTGTACCGGGTGATTGCGGAAATCCTGGCGTTTGCCTTCCACATTCGCGGGCTCACCCCAGAAGATCGCAAACCCGGCGCACCGGATGATTCAGTGAATCAGTGAGCGCAGCGCCCAGGCCTGCTGCCAGTTGTCGCCACGCCTTGGCGCCACGGTGGTTTCAAAGTAATGACGCAGCCGGCGCCGGTCCTCGGGCTGGTCCTTCAGGGCCGAGCCGATGATGTGGTGCATCAGCTGCTCAACCGTGATGCTTCCGCCACCGTAATACCAGGCGTTGAGGCTGGCCGCGTGAGCGACCGACACGGCTTCCGCGGTGGAAAGAGCCGAACCGGCGAGGCGATCGGTGCTGCGTCCGTCCAGGGTCTGGCCATTGCGCAGCTCGTGGAACATGGTCACCAGAATCTCGACCACCGATTCTTCCAGCGCCACCTCGATGCCAGCCCGACTGTTGGCCCTGCGGACCTCCCGGAGCACAACATCCATCTCGTCGGCCAGATGACGGATAGGCCGGATTTCCTCGAAGTCCATTCGCCGCTTCAGGGCAGCGCTCATCCGGTGCACACCCTCGTCGATACTGTTGGACGTGGCGATAACGTTAAAACCTTCCCGCGCGAGCACCACACCGTCCTCGCCCGCCAGCTCGGGAATCACCACCACCCTGTCGGACAGCACAGAGAGCAGCGCATCCTGCAGCGCCTGTGGGCAGCGGGCGATCTCTTCAAACCGGACCATTTGCCCTTCCATCATGCCCCGCAGCAAGGGGCTGGGTACCAACGCCTTCAGGCAGGGGCCCTCGGTATGCAGTACCGCTTCGTTCCAGCTATACAGCAGTTGCCCGACGCTGCTCACCGCCCCACCCTGCAAGGTTAACGTGGAGCTTCCCGAAATGGCGGCGGCCAGCAACTCCGACAACCAGGATTTGGCGGTACCCGGCTCGCCGACCAGAAGGCAGCCGCGGCTGGTGCACAGGGAAATGATGATCCGGACCACCATGGCCCGGTCGGCAACGAACTTCCGCTCAATGCCGAGTTTCTCATCCCCCATGACGAACTTTTCCACCGCCCGCGGCGACATCTGCCAGCCTGGTGGCACCGGGCCATGATCCATACTCCTGAGCTTGTCCAGCTCCGCGGCGTAGACTACCTCCACGGGCTCCCGCTGGGCCGCCTTGTTAACAGATTGCTTGTTGCTCATTCCTGACTCCTGCGGCCGCCCCGAACTTCCGGTGCCATGCGCTCCCTCGGGAGAATCCGCGGCAGTTCGGAAAGCGGAATAATGCCTTCAATCACATGGTCCAGGGCGCTGTCCCGCATGGTCACCAGGCCGGCATCAAGAGCTCGCCAGCGCAGCTCCCCGATGGGCGGTTGGCTGGAAATGGCGTTCCGGATGTCCGAATCGACTTCCATGTACTCGACAATTGCCACTCGACCCTGGGTGCCGCGGCCGTTGCATTTGTCACAACCGGCGCCCTGAAAACACCGGAAATCCGCGGGCGGGCCGTCGGGAAACACCTCGGACAGAATCACCGGGTCCGGCTCTGCAGGCTGGCAACAATGCTTGCAGATGCGCTTGGCCAGCCGCTGGGCGATGACAGCCAGCAGCTCACCGGCAATGGAATTCGGGTGGATACCCAGATCATACAAGCGCTGCAGTGAATCCACCGCGTCGTTGCAGTGCAGCGTGGACAGAACCACGTGGCCGGTCTGGGAGGCCCGTATCGCCTCCAGAGCGGTTTCCTGGTCACGGATCTCGCCCACCAGAATGACATCCGGATCTTCCCGGACAAACGCCCTCATGGCATCGGCGAAACCAAAGCCAATTTCTGATCTGACCCGGGTTTGTTGAATGTTGTCGATGGAGTACTCGATGGGGTCTTCCACCGTGATAACTTTCCGGCGGCCGTCATCGGCAAGGGTCTGCAGCCCCGCATACAGCGTGGTGGACTTGCCTGACCCGGTCGGACCGACCACCAGCACCAGTCCCGCCGGGTTATCCAGCAAGCGCTGATAACGGGCACCGATCATGGATGACATGCCAAGTTCGGCAATGGTCATGGCGCGGCCGGTCTGCGGCAGCAGACGTATAACGGCATGTTCGCCATGGAGCGAAGGCTGGGTCTGTATCCGCAGATCGTAGGCCATATCGCCGAGCTGCAGCCGGGACCGCCCACCCTGGGGCAGCCGGTGCTCGGCGATGTTCAGCTCTGCCCGCAGCTTGATGACGTTAATCACCCCTTTCATCTCCCGGGCCGACAGCTGGTACTGGGGCAGATCATGGAGATCGCCATCCACCCGAAGGCGAATGCGAATCCGGTCCCCGTATTGTTCTATATGGATGTCGCTGGCTTTTTCACTTACAGCGTCCATCAGAATGGCTTCGTAAACAGACACCAGATAGGGGCTGACGTGCTTGTTTTTAGGATCCTTGCCCAGAAGCTGATCCTTGCTGCCAGTCGGGTCCGTCGCCTGGTTCGGGGTTGGTTCCTGATCCGCTGCAAAGCGTCGCCCTTTGGCAGTCAGATCAAGAGCTGACCAGAGCCGGCGAAAGTCCGTCGGTGTAACCAGCAAGCAGTCAACCACCTGGTTAGGACTCAACCGCTCAAGCTGATCAGTGCGCGCATCGGGATCGTCGGTCACAACCGTGATCCGGCCATCCTCCTCGGCGATGGGTATCAGTCGTGAGAGATCCAGAAACGTTCGGGAAAATCGCCGGAACAGCGCCGGATGGAGATCCGGCAGAAGCTCGTCCGCGTCGGTGAAGGTCATGCCCCGCTGACGGGCAAGAGAACGATAGAGATCAATCTCTTCAAGATTCAGTTTCCGCCGGAGCACGTCCAGCAGCCGGCAATTCTGCTTCGCCGCCTCCGCCTTTGCCTCGGAGAGGACCGCTTCGTCCACGACGCCCTGATCAATGAGGATCTGCTCGACGTTACGGTTGAAGTCGACCCAGCCCAGGGTGCGCACACGCTTGAGCTTGGCACCCTGTTTTTCGAACATGGCCAGGCTCGGGACGGGTCCCGCTCGCCCTTCAAGACACACCAGGTGCCCCCCCTCACGGACCAGGTGCGCCAGGGCAGTCTGGTCCCTGACAAACGAGGTACACAACACGAGATCACAGAGTGGATCAGGCTCGGGCGCCTCTTCCGCACGGGCAACAACGACATCCACATTGTGCATACCCAGGCGGACAAACCGCTCTCTGGCAGCCTCGGCGACAACGGCATTCCGCTCCACGTACAGGACCCGATGGGCGAGCCCGGACAGCACAGCGGCAAAATAGCCTGAGCCACCGCCCACGTGCATCACCATCTGATCCGGTTCTATTTCCGGGAGCAGGGAGAGAATGTGGCTGACAGCTTCTTCGCGGGGAATGGAGTGGCCGGTTATCGAGGCAACCAGGTCAGAACCGGAAACAAAATCATGGCGGGATACAGATCGAAGGGCCTCAAGGGCCCTCGGATAGACTCTCTTCATTCAACAACGTCCGTAACGGCTTGGTATCAGGCCGCCTGACGTTTTCTGAGTGCTGACACCAGCTCGGCCTCGGGACGGGAAATTCCGCACGTGTTCATAAGATCGTCGATATCGGCGCCGAGATCAACCAGTCGAGAGGCTTCATCGTAAGAGATTCGCAGCGGATCGTTCTGGCGCATTTCGTCGAGCGTGGTCCTCAGCTCGTGCAACTGACGCTCACAGCTGACCAACCGCTGCCCTACCCCCATGCTGCCACTGGTGGTGGCATGCAGTTCCCGGCCAAGGGTATCACAGCGCTCTTTCAGCGTTGCTCTGAGGCTACGTACCTGGCGCCCGAGAACCAGGCCCTGAACGAAAACCAGAGACAGGGCGGCAACAGTCAGCGCCCAGGGAAGGTATGAAGGAATTTCTGCAAACATGACGGATGTCTCCCGTTAATTGCCACGGAAGGCATCCATCGTGAGGCCTGTAGCGGGTTGCCCCGGATCACAGTGCCGCGATTTCAGCCCACTCGTGGTCTGACAGCATCTTGTCGAACTCAACCAGAATGATCAGTTCGCCATCCTTGTTGCACACGCCCTGGATAAATTTGGCACTTTCCTCGTTACCCACGTTCGGTGCAGTTTCAATTTCGCTGGCTTTCAGGTATACCACCTCGGCGACGGAATCCACCAGAATGCCCATTACCTGGTTGGCAGATTCCATAACCACGATCCGGGTGGCATCGGTTACTTCGGCATCGGCCAGGCCAAAGCGCCGGCGGGTGTCGATGACGGTAACCACGTTACCCCGAAGGTTGATGATGCCGAGCACATAATCCGGGGCTCCCGGAACCGGAGCAATCTCCGTGTATCTCAGCACTTCCTGAATCTGCATGACGTTCAGACCGTAGGTCTCATCATCCAGCCGGAAGGTAACGTACTGCAGTACCTGATCGTCCTGGGCCTGATTGGTTTGTCCGCTCGGGGATGCCATAGCGATGTTTCTCCTCTTGGGCTGCCCGGCGGGCAACCTGATCGTCAAAAAAATATCATCAGTGCCCAATACTATAGTTAAGGGCACAAACCGTGCCAGCACGGCTCGGTTTCATTCAGTAACCATTGTTTGCGTCAGCTCAGATCCAGATGGTGCTCTCTTTCCGCCCTCACCAGCAAGTCTGCCATGGTGCGCACATCAATCAGCGCACACATGTGGTCAATCACCGTGCCAGCCAGCCATGGACGCTTGCTGCGGGCTGTGCGCCAACGCACTTCGTCCGGCCGGAGGGTGAAGGACTGGGCGACGTCATCACAGGCCAACCCCCAGTCGCTGTTATCCAGCCGGATCACAAACCGGTAGTTGTCCCGGGCATCGGGCGGCACCCGCCCTGCCATGATCCATTCGGCGGTATCCACCACCCTCAGGTTCTGATCCCGGTCCGGGCGGATTCCCATGTACCAGCGTGGACTTCCCGGGATGGGCCGGATCTCTTCTTCAATGCGGTGAATGGCACCGAGCAGAATCAGAGGCACCGCCAGCTGCAGACCGGCCACCGTGAAAATGAGGCACTCAAAGGGCTGTTCTGACCACTCCGGGCGGGACGGCGGCGCGGCCGGCTCCGGCGCAGGCTGAGCTTCAATCCTTGCCTTCGGCACCGGCGCTTCGGGCGCCTGTCGCACCACTGGCCGCTCTGGTTCCGCAGGCGTTTCCCGGACCCGTTTGGGTGGTTCAGGTCTTGCCGCCGGTTTTTCGACGCTTGGCACAGATGCCGTTTTCGTGCGAGTTGCTACCCGCGGTTCCGGAGGTGCAGGTTTCACCGGTTCCGGCGCTTCGACTTCCTCCCGAAGCGCTGTATCAGTGGCCGTGTGCAGCAGTTCGTCAAGATAACTGGCAATGGCAGTTTCCGGATCCGCCAGCCGTGTCAATTTATCGTCAGCCATGCTGACGCTCCTTCACCCTGCCCACCCGGGCCATGAGATCATCCAGCAGATGGCTGTAGGCGCGGACACCATGGGTTTCGGCATCCAGCGCGGACGGTGTTATGCCGCCCTGGCTGGCATCCCGAAACTTGGTGCCCACCGGAATCGCAAACTGCCAGAGGGACTCGCGGTAGGTCTTCCGCAACAGGTTCAGGCTTTTCACCGACGCCTGTGTCCGCCGGTCATACAAGGTGGGCACAATGGTGTAAGAAAGTTCGTTTTTCTGGGAACGCATGATCATCTTCAGGGTGTGGAGCATGCGCTCCAGGCCCTTGATGGCCAGAAATTCGGTTTGCACGGGAATGATCAGATGCTGGGCTGCCGCAAGGGCGTTAACCATCAGAACCCCCAGAGAGGGAGTATTGTCGAGCAGGACATAATCAAAGTCGTCCCAAAGCTGAGTCAGGGCCCGGGAAATGATCAGCCCCATGCCTTCCACGCCGATCATTCGTCGCTCAAGGGTAGCCAGGGCTGCACTCGCCGGCAAAAGGGACAGGCCCTTGCAGCTGGTCTCCGTAATCAGTTGGGCGGGTAGCCCTTCCGGAACCTTGCCCTGGTGCTGGAACAGGTCGAAAACACTGTGCGCGATTGTATCCGGATCGTAACCGAACCAGCTGGTGAGCGAGCCATGCGGGTCCAGATCCACAACGAGAACACGCTTGCCGCGTTCGGCAAGCAAGCCGCCCAGGGCGACCACACTCGTGGTTTTACCGACACCACCTTTTTGATTGGCTACTGCCCAGATTCGCACGCTTTGATTCTCCAGAGAATACATCGGTGTGGCCGGCAATTAACCGTTGCCACAGTCCCGTTTATCGGCCATTCCCCGGGCAACTTGAACCAGTCCTCGGAAAATCCGGCAAGCTGTTGCCGGCGCCTTATTGTTAACGGGGAGTAATACAGGAACCATGCCAATGGCTCTATACGCATCTGCCGACGATCGGGTCAGCGCATGGCACCGCGAATACTGGCGTCACGGGAGATCAGCAATACCACCCGGCGGTTTCTGCGGCGCCCTTCCTCAGTGTCATTCCGGGCAACCGGCTGATACTGGCCATAGCCGACAGCCGCCAGACGTTCCGGCTCGATGCCCTCCATCACCAGCATCCGGACCATGGCAGCCGCCCGGGCGGCTGACAATTCCCAGTTTGACGGAAAACGGGAGGTACTGATCGGCTGATTATCGGTGAAGCCTTCCACTTTGACAGCGTTGTCCCGGTTGTTCAGAACCGTGGCGATTTTCTCGACCACCTCGAACGCATCGTAATGGGGCTCGGCATCGCCGCTGCCAAACAACAGACTGTTGGGCAGATTCAGCTCCAGCCACTGGTCGCTGGTCTCAAGCGAAACCACGCCCTGGTTGATCAGCTCATCAAACTCCATGGAAAGCTGGTCAGCCATGGCTCGCAGCGCTTCGGTCCGCGCCTGCGCGTCCATCTCCGGATTTCGGGGCGCTTCGGTCACCGCCGGCGGGATTACGTTCTCGGCAGGCGCATTCAGCGATCTCTGGGGCTGGTCGCCAATCTCGATTGGCTGGAAGGAGCGCTGGGGTGCATTGAACACGCCGGTCAGGGTTTCAGAAAGGACTTTGTATTTGCCTTCGTTAACGGACGATACCGAGTACATCACGACGAAAAAGGCGAACAGCAGGGTGATGAAATCCGCGTAGGAAATCAGCCACCGCTCCTTGTTGTGCAGATCATCCTGGGGTTGCCTACGGCGCCGCATAAGTTGGCCTGCGCATGCTTACTGCAGGAAGCCCCGCAGCCGCAATTCGATGGATTTCGGGTTTTCACCCTCGGCGATGGCAATCAGGCCATCGATCATCATGTCCTCATAGCGGGTGCGCTCCCGCACGATACCGCGCATCTTGTTGGCGACCGGGAAGAACAGGAGGTTGGCCAGCGCCACACCGTAGATGGTGGCTACAAAGGCGGTTGCGATCCCGCTACCCAGGGATTGGGGATCCTCAAGGTTGGTCATCACCTGGATCAGGCCCATGACAGCCCCGATAATGCCGATGGTTGGCGAATAACCACCCATGGCCTCGAACACCTTGGCCGACTCCAGATCCCTCTGCTCACGGGATTCCAGATCAACTTCCATGATGCCCCTGATGGTCTCGGTTTCGGCACCGTCCACCAGCAACTGCAACCCCTTGCGGGCAAAGGGCTCCGGCTCGCGCTCGGCAAGCCCTTCAAGACCCAGCAAGCCCTGCTTGCGGGCTTTTACACTCCAGTCAATGACTTTTCCGATACCGTCTTCAAGGTTGATAAACGGCGGGAAAAAGACCCAGCGCACCTGAGTGAAAGCCCGCTTCAGCATGGGCCACGAGGTCTGCAGGATAGTCGCGGCCAGAGTGCCACCGATGACGATGATGGCCGCCGGCCCATTAAACAGTGAGCCAACCGCTCCGCCTTCCAGCAGGTTACCGCCAAGAATTGCGGCAAAGGCCAGTATGACCCCGAGCAGGCTCAGGATATCCATCAGCACACACCTTCCGCGAGGCGTGGCCCGATCTCGTCCAGGGACAATACATCATCCGTCAGCCCTGCCTTGGCGACGGCCATCGGCATGCCGTAGATCACAGACGATTTTTCATCCTGGGACCATATATCGGAACCGCTCTGCTTCATCATCCGACAGCCTTCTTTGCCGTCCGAGCCCATCCCGGTAAGAATGACGCCCAGCGTCTTGCCCGGAAAGCTGCGGGCAAGAGAACCGAAGGTAACGTCCACGCAGGGTTTGTAATTGAGCCGCTCGTCTCCGGGCAGAATACGGATCCTGGGCTGTCCGCCCCGATTCTCGACCATCATCTGTTTGCCGCCGGGCGCCAGCAAAGCCAGGCCGGGCCGCAACACTTCACCATCCTCAGCCTGCCGGACTTCAATCCGGCAGAGCTTGTTAAGGCGTTCGGCGAAGGCAGGCGTAAAACTCGCCGGCATATGCTGCACCAGAACAATCGGTGCCGGGAAGGTCGCGGGCAACACCGTCAGTACCCGCTGCAGGGCAACCGGGCCGCCGGTTGAAGTACCAATGCCAACAACGGCGTAATGCTTGGCCGGCCCACGGCGGCCATGGCGCCTGGGGGCCTCGGTTTCGCCCGGAGAACCTGCCGACGCTGCCGGAGCCCGGGTGTCAGGACGCTGACGCGGTGCTGGTTCCGGACGCGGGCGCCCTGCAGGCTCCGGCGCCCGGGAGGCCGGAGCTGAAGGTTCCGCGCGGGAAGGCGCAGGAGAACGGTTGCCGGGACGACTGCGGGCTACATCCAGAATCCGCTCAATCAAGATTTTCTGAAGCTGACTGTTGTCCCGGGCAATTTCTTCGAAATTCTTGGGCAGAAAATCAACGGCGCCGGCCTCGAGCGCATCCAGTGTGACCCGGGCGCCCTCATAGGTGAGCGATGAGAACATGAGCACCGGTATCGGATGTTTGCGCATGATTTCGCGCACGGCAGAGATGCCATCCATCACGGGCATCTCATAATCCATGGTAATCACGTCGGGACGCAGTTTCTCGGCCAGCTCAACGCCTTCCCGACCATTGGTCGCAGCACCTACCACTTTGATCTGGCCGGAGCTGGTCAGGATTTCCGTCAGCCGCTTGCGAAAAAACCCTGAATCGTCAACGACCAGGACAGAAACTGTCATCCACTTCTCCTACCCAATCCATCGTTCTTCGGCCTTCTCTGGCAAAAAGCGCCGGAAGGCCCGGCTCAACCGTAATGTTGCAACAGGCTTGGCACATCAATAATGAGTGCAATCCGGCCATCGCCGGTAATAGTGGCACCGGCCATGCCTGGCGTACCCTGGAGCGCTCGCCCAAGGGGCTTGATAACCACTTCTTCCTGACCAACCAGCTGGTCGACCACGAACCCGACCTGCTTGGTACCCATGGCCACAATGACAACATGGGCGTTATCGGGCACCTCCTGGCCAGCACCGCCACGAACCAGCCAGCGCTTGATATGGAATAGCGGGAAGACTTTATCCCGAACCACAATGCACTCGCGCCCATCGACGATGTTGGTCTTGGTCAGGTCCAGATGGAAAATCTCGACCACGTTGACCAGCGGCAACGCAAAGGATTGATCGCCCAGCATGATCATCAGGGTGGGCATGATGGCGAGCGTCAGCGGAACCTTGATGACAATGCGAGAGCCCTTGCCCAGCTCGGATTCGATGCTCAACTGGCCATTGAGCTGGCCAATCTTGGTTTTCACCACATCCATGCCGACGCCACGTCCGGACACATCCGAAATCTGCTCCTTGGTGGAGAATCCGGCGGCAAAAATAAGGTTGTAACACTCCGAATTGGTCAGCCGGTCCGCGGCGTCCTGGTCGTAGATACCCTTTTCGACTGCTTTGCGGCGCAGGACTTCCGGATCCATGCCCGCGCCGTCATCCTCGATAAACAGCAGAATATGGTCTCCCTCCTGCTCGGCAGAGAGGGTAACCGTGCCCTGGCGTGGCTTCCCGGCCTTCTCGCGGACTTCCGGAGCCTCGATCCCGTGGTCCACCGAATTCCGCACCAGGTGAACCAGCGGATCAGACAGCGCTTCAACCAGGTTCTTGTCGAGATCGGTTTCCTCGCCATGCATCACCAGGTTCACCTCTTTCTTGAGGTTTCTGGCGAGATCGCGCACAACGCGGGGGAACCTGCCGAACACCTTTTTGATCGGCTGCATGCGGGTCTGCATGACGGCGGACTGGAGATCAGTCGTAACCACATCCAGGTTGGATACCGCCTTGTGCATGTGTTCGTCTTCACTTTCAGCACCCAGACGCTGCAAGCGGTTACGCACCAGCACCAGCTCACCCACCATATTCATGATGTCATCGAGCCGCTTGGTGTCGACACGAACCGTCGTTTCCGCGGCCGGGGCATTCTCGCGAGCAGGCATCGCCGGTGCGGCAGCGCCTTTGGCCTCCGGCTTCTCGGCCGGCTTCGACTTTTCGGGTTTTGACGCGTTTGCTTTCGCTGAAGCTGGTTCTTTTGAAGATGCAGGCTGTTTCGGCGCTGAGGGCTGTTTTGGAGCTGCAGGCTCTTTCGAGGCTGAAGGCTCTCCGCCCGCGGTCGGGCTTCCGCCCTTGCCGTGAAGATCGTCCAGCAGTTTCTCGAATTCGTCGTCGGTGATCAGGTCATCGCCGCCAGCAGATCCGGCCTTGGCAGCCGGCTTTTCTTCTTTACCAGAAGCCTCTTCCTCGCCAGCTGGCGCACCGGCAAACTGACCTTTTCCGTGCAGTTGGTCCAGTAGCGCTTCGAATTCGTCGTCGGTTATTTCGTCGTCTCCAGAACTTTCCTGGTCACCGCCGGCCGATCCGGCGCTCGAAGCCGAGGAAACCTCCGCTGATTTCTCGTCCTGCAGTGCGTCCAGAAGCTGTTCGAACTCGTCGTCGGTGATGTCGCCACCGTCTTCTGCCGGTTCGCTCTCTTCCTGCTCAGGTTGAGCGGCAGCGGGCGGTGCCCCCTCGCCTTCAGGCTGGGCCAGGGCATCCAGACGGGCAATCAGTTCGTCCGGAGCCGGCGTCAGCTCCTCATGATTGCGGACCTGCTCAAACATGGCATTGACGTAGTCGAGTGCTTCTAGAACCACGTCCATCAGTTCGGAATCCACCTTGCGCTTGTGATTACGCAAGATGTCGAAAACGTTTTCCGCGGAATGGCAGCAGTTCACCAGCGCTTCAAGCTGAAGGAAGCCGGCTCCGCCTTTCACGGTATGGAAACCACGGAAGATGGCGTTGAGCAGATCACTGTCGTCAGGATGTCGCTCAAGATCTACCAACTGCTCTGACAGCTTTTCGAGGATCTCGCCGGCTTCTACCAGGAAGTCCTGCAAAATCTCTTCATCAGCATCAAACGCCATGCGTTACCCTCATTATTCAGAAACCGAGACTGGACAACAGGTCGTCTACGTCGTCCTGCCCCGAAACTACATCTTCACGCTCATCGGCCTTGATCTGGGGCCCGACGCCCTTCTCTGCAGACTCTTCTTTTTCTTCAATCTGGTGCACCGTGCCCGTGAGCTGGTCCACATGACTGGCCATCACCACCAGGCTGAGCATCTGCTCCTCAACCTCTTTCACCAGGGCGGTGACCTTCTGGATGACCTGACCTGTCAGATCCTGATAGTCCTGAGCCAGCAGGATTTCCGACAGGTTGCTGTACATGGTGTCGGCATCGGTTGCCATGCTGACAAAAAAACGATCAATCCGGCCGTACAGCTCGCGAAACTCAGCCGGCTGCATTTCCCGGCGACGCAGGCGCTGCCACTCATCACGCAACGCGGCGGCCTCGTCTCTGAGGGCATTGGCCACCGGCATGGTTTCCTCAACCAGGTCCATGGTCCGGTTGGCTGCTTCACCGGTCATCTGCACAACGTATTCGAGACGATCAGAGGCATCAGTCATCTTTGACAGTGCTTCCTGCTGCTCGGCGTTACGGGGATCAATCTGGAAGTTCCGGATTGCTTCGTGCAGGCTCCGCGTCAGCCGCCCTACCTCACGGTACAGACTCTGATCCCTGACCTCGCTGAGTTCATTGATCAGGGTCATGGCTTTGGCATAATCACCCGCATCAACACTCTCGGCCAGTTCCGCTGCCTGCCGCTGGAGCTTTTCCGTCACCTCCGGTTCAAGGCCCCGATGGTTCTTTTTGCTATCGCTCATGAGAGCCATCCGACCTCTGGTTACTGGATTCTTTCAAAGATTTTCTCAATCTTTTCCTTGAGCACGGCAGCGGTGAACGGCTTGACCACATACCCGTTTACGCCTGCCTGGGCAGCGGCAACGATCTGGTCGCGCTTGGCCTCAGCAGTTACCATCAATACCGGCAGGGTTTTCAGATTCTCGTCCGCCCGAACGGCCTTGAGCAGGTCGAAGCCTGACATGCCAGGCATGTTCCAGTCGGTCACCAGAAAATCGTATTTGCCGCTTTTGAGCATTGGCAGTGCCGTGTTGCCGTCGTCAGCTTCATCGGTGTTGGTGAAGCCAAGATCACGCAGCAGGTTCTTGATGATCCGTCGCATTGTGGAGAAGTCGTCCACAATGAGGATTTTCATGTTTTTGTCCAATGGGACCTCCAGTTAGTAACACCCGGAATTCGTTTGACCTTTGCGTTCAAAGTCTAGCAGGCCGCTGTTTTAACCGCTTATTGTCGGACCTTTGCTTCGGTTGTAAAGCATCGGTTACCAAAAACTACAGACTACCTCGTTGGCGACACAGACTGAACGCGGTCAGTTGTCCGATTCCTGACGCCAATCCGAGAGCCGTCCCCGAAGGCGCAGGGCTGCCTGGCTGTGAATCTGGCTTACCCTGCTCTCACTGACGCCGAGCACCGCGCCAATCTCCTTGAGGTTCAGTTCTTCCTGGTAGTAAAGGCTCAACACCAGCTTTTCCCGCTCCGGCAGGTCTTCAATCGCCTCAGCGAGGCTCCGCCGGAAGGCATCGGAGGACAACCCCTCAAGGGGATTATCCTGCGTCTCTGTCTGTTCTATCGGCAGCTCTCCGGATTCATTGAGCTCGTCGAGGCTAAAAAGTCGACCGCTGTTGGAACCGGAAAGGTAGGAGTGGTATTCGGGCAGCCCCATACCCAGCTCTTCGGCCACTTCCTGGTCGTGGGCTTCGCGGCCAAGTCTATCTTCAACGGCCTTGATGGCCTGGGAAATGCGACGGGCGTTGCGATGCACGGAACGGGGGACCCAGTCACCCTTGCGGATTTCGTCCACCATGGCGCCGCGAATACGGATACCGGCGTAAGTCTCGAAGGTAGCACCTTTGGTAGAACTGTAACGCTGGGCGGCCTCGAGCAGACCGATCATGCCGGCCTGCATCAGGTCTTCAAGCTGGACGGACGCCGGCAGGCGAGCCATCAGGTGAAGGGCAATTTTCTTGACCAGCGGCGCGTGCTGCTCAATGAGCTGAGCCGGCTTCTGCGCACTTGACTGGTTATAGATTCCGAGGTTTTTCGCCAATGTCATGTATCCGGTTTTTTGTTTGACTGGATCCGATTCAGACTTCGACGAGCCGCTCCACAAAAAATTCCAGATGCCCACGGGGCGAGGACGGCAACGGCCAGCTATCTACCTTGTCCGCCAGCGCCTTGATGGCCAGTGAAGCTTTCGCCCTGGGATAGGCGTCCAGCACCGCACGCTGCCGCTGAACTGCTTTCTTCACGGCCTCATCGTAGGGGACTATTCCTACGTATTGTAGTGCCACATCGAGGAAGCGCTCGGTGACCCGGGTCAGTTTTTCAAACAGATGCCGGCCTTCCTGCTCATTCCGGACCTGATTGGCAAGAATACGGAAGCGGTTGGTTCCATAATCACGGTTCATCAGCTTGATCAGGGCATAGGCATCGGTGATCGAGGTCGGCTCGTCGCAGACAACCAGCAGCAGCTCCTGCGACGCTCTAAGAAAACTGACCACTGACTCGGAAATACCGGCGGCGGTATCAACGATCAGGACATCGATCTGATCACCCAGTTCGCTGAACGCATTAATCAGCCCGGCATGTTCCATGGGGCTGAGCTGGGTCATTCGTTGGGTACCGGAAGAGGCGGGGACAATCTTGATGCCACCGGGACCATTCACCAGAACGTCCTTCAGATCACAATCGCCCGCCAGAACATCCTGGAGGTTGCGATTGGCAGTGATGCCCAGCAAGACGTCGATATTGGCGAGCCCCAGATCGGCGTCGAGCAGCACCACTCTCCGGCCTTTCTGCGCCAGGGCAATTCCGAGGTTCACCGACACGTTACTCTTGCCGACACCACCCTTTCCGCCGGAAACTGCAATCACCTGTACCGGATGTGCTCTGCTCATACTGTTTTTGGTCTCTCGCCACGTCTAGCCGGGGGCTGTTGTTCGGACGCTCACTGTTTGTTTGTCCGGTCCGGGGTTCATGAGTTCAGGCCCCCTCTGCGACCGCCTGCTGTTGCTGGAGTGTTTTAAGCCGGTCCACGGCCAACCGCACCAGCGGAACGGCTTCTGCGTGGTGCAGGTCTTCAGGAATCTTCTGGCCGTCTGTGTAATAGGCTACCGGCAGACCGGTTTCCATCACAAAGCCGAGAGATTCACCCAGCGTGAGGGCTTCATCAATCTTGGTCATCACACAGCCCGCAAGATTTGCCATCTTATAGCAATGCCACACGGATTTCATGATGCGAGGCTGACTGGTTGCCGAGACCACCAGATGGGTTTTGATATTGTGATGGCTGCGAGCCAGTTCGGCCAGCTGTTCCTGATAGCCTTTGTCCGCACTGGTCAGTCCGGCGGTATCAATCAGCACCAGATGACGGTCTGACAGCTCGTCCAGAATATCGTCCAGACTGTGGCTCTCATCCACGACCCGAACCGGCACATTCAGGATCCGACCGAACACGAATAACTGCTCGTGCGCCGCCACCCGATAGCGATCCGTGGTAACCAGGGCCACGGAATCGGAACCATGCTTGAGCACGTAGCGAGCGGCGAGTTTTCCGATGGTGGTGGTTTTCCCGGACCCTGTCGGCCCCACCAACGCGTAGGCGCCGCCCTCATCCAGCCACTCCATGCGGGAGGTCCGGACCCCGGTACACAGCATTTTCAGGGACTGCTTCCAACCGTCTTCCAGACGCCCCGCCTTGTGACGACGGGAAATTGACCCCGCCAGATCACTGCCGAGGCCGAACTCCTGCAAGCGCTCGGCAAGCCTCTGCTGCACGGCGGTGGTCGCAGAAACCTCCGGCTCCGGTTGCGGCCGACGGCCCTGCATCATGTCTCTGAGCGAGCTGATCTCGGCCCGCATCTGCGCCAGCTCATCGGAATAGGCTTCCCTCGGCGCCTGTGGCAGAGGTTCAATATCACCAAAACCACCGCTCACCCCTTCCTGAATGGCAGCGAACGAACCGGCGTAGCTCGCGCCCTGCGATGCCCGCTTTTCCCGTACTTCACGGATGCGGTCCCGGGACCGGCTCAGCTCGTCCTCAAGACGCCTGTGCTGGTCGGCCTGCATCTCGGCCAAGCGGGACCCGTTGGTGGCTTCTTCTGCCTGGTTGCCCAGTCGCTGGCGCGCCATATTCTCGTCATAATCCAGCGCCGTCACAATTTCGACACCGCCGTCGACCCGACGATTGGAAAGGATCACGGCGTCCGGCCCCATCTGTTCACTGACCTGCTTGAGCGCCTCGGCCATGGTCTGAGCAAAAAACCGTTTTACTTTCATGATGCCTCTTCCTCCACCGGCAACGCCGTGCCGGCGCTGTCCGCTCTGTCATCCGCGCCGTTACTGGCCAACGGACGCCACGATCGTAATCTGTTTGTTATCCGGAATTTCCTGGTACGAGAGCACATGGAGCCGCTCTACCCCGTAGCTGGCGAACTTCGCCAGCACCGGCCTCAGGGGCCCGGACACCAGCAGAATGGCTGGCTTGCCGAGCATCTCCTGACGCTGGACGCTCTCCTGAAGCGAGCGCTGGAGTTTTTCAACCATATTCGGCTCCAGAACCAGGCCAATATCTTCCTGTCCGCCGGATTGTTGACTCTGCTGAACAGACTTTAGCAATAACTGTTCCAGATCCGGATCCAGGGTGATCACCGGTATCTCTGATTCGTTGCCGCAGATACTCTGGACAATCATCCGGCGCAGGGACTGCCGCGCAACGGTGGTCAACAGCTTCGGATCCTGACTCTTCGGATGCACGTTCACGATGGCCTCGGCAATGGACCGCATGTCTCGGATCGGCACTTCTTCCTTCAGGAGGTTCTGCAGCACTTTCAGCAGCAGACTGATGGATACGGTGGTGGGTACCAGTTCCTCGGCCAGCTTCGGAGAAATCTTTTCAAGCTGATCCAGCCATTTCTGGACTTCCTCATGGCCCAGCAGCTCGTGGGCGTGTTTCTGCAGTACCTGGTTAAGGTGGGTCGCGACCACCGTACTGGCATCGACCACGGTATAGCCGAGCGTCTGGGCCTGCTCTTTCTTGTCTGGCTCAATCCAGCTGGCGTCCAGACCGAACGCCGGATCCTTGCCTTCAATGCCTTCTATCTTTCCGAATACCTGACCGGGGTCGATGGCCAGTTCGCGGTCCGGATGGATTTCCGCTTCGGCAATCGTCACGCCCATCAGGGTGATGCGGTAGACGTTGGGCATAAGATCGAGGTTGTCTCGAATGTGGACCGAGGGCATCAGGAAGCCGAGATCCTGGGACAGCTTTTTACGAACGCCCTTGATACGACTGAGCAACTGGCCACCCTGTGACTTGTCCACCAGCGGGATCAACCGGTAACCCACTTCCAGACCGACAATATCGACAGTGGACACATCGTCCCAGCCCAGCTCCTTGGTCTCTCCGGGGGCCGGTAATTGACGCCCCTGATCGCCGCCAGCGTCACCGCCTGGAGGCAGATCACGACCCGCCGGCCGTGGAGCCGCCCCGCCCGCGCCCCTAGTCGGGAATGCGCCATCTTCTTCGACGGTCTGTCGCTGGTGCTTCCAGATATACCAGGCAGCGCCGGCGGCCAGTGCACCCAGACCCAGGAAGGCCACGTGGGGCATGCCGGGAATCAGACCGAGAATGATCAGGATAGCGGCGGCAATGGACAGCGCCTTGGGCGCGCTGAACATTTGCTGGAGGATCTGGCCGCCCATATCCTGGCTGGAGGTAACCCGCGTTACCATGATTGCAGCAGACGTGGACAGCAGCAGCGAGGGAATCTGTGCCACCAGGCCGTCACCAATGGTCAGTAGCGCATATCGCTCCATGGCCAGCCCGAAATCCAGACCGTGCTGCAGCATACCAATGGCAATACCGCCAATGATGTTGATGGCAAGAATCAGCAGGCCGGCAATGGCGTCGCCCTTCACAAACTTGGACGCACCGTCCATGGAGCCGTAGAAATCCGCTTCCTGGGCGATTTCGGCACGACGATGCTTGGCCTCATCCTGATTGATCAGGCCGGCGTTCAGGTCCGCATCAATCGCCATCTGCTTGCCGGGCATAGCATCCAGCGTGAAACGGGCGCTCACCTCGGAGACCCGGCCGGCACCCTTGGTCACGACCAGGAAGTTGATGATCATCAGGATCGCAAACACCACCAGACCCACGGCGTAATTGCCGCCGATCAGAACGGCGCCGAAGGATTCGATCACTTTACCGGCGGCATCGCCGCCTTCGTGGCCGTTCAGCAGAACAATCCGGGTAGACGCCACGTTCAGGGCGAGACGCAGAAGTGTGGCTACCAGCAGGACTGTCGGGAAGGACGCAAACTCCATCGGCCGCAGGGCGTAGACACACACCAGCAGAATGACAATGGACAGGGTGATGTTGAAAGTAAAGAACACGTCCAGGAGGAACGCCGGCATGGGCAGAATCATCATGCCCAGCAAGCCCATCAGCATGATTGGTATGCCCAGGTTGCCCCGCGTCAGGGTTTTGACGTTATTGAGGACTAAAGCTCTGTCCATGCCGGATACTTCTCCGATTGGCCGTGCCTGCAGGCGTTTTGAAGGTCGAAAATCTGACACCGGAGCGTCGTTTGGAAGGGTTATCGCAAGATCCGTACCAGCCCTTAGTGGATTTCACGGAACCGGCCATTTGCGGCCTGACTCCCCTTGCCAGATGCGGTATCCTTGCGCCATTTGATCGCGACGCCAAAATTCCAACCAGACACACAGGTGACCCCATGCCAATCCACGAGGTAAAACACCCTCTGATCCGCCACAAGCTCGGCATCATGCGCCGTGCGGATATCAGCACCAAGAATTTCCGGGAGCTGGCACAGGAAGTCGGTGCACTCCTGACCTACGAGGCCACCAAAGACTTCAATCTGCAGGAAAAGACCATCGAAGGCTGGGCAGGGCCGGTTAACGTGGAACAGATTCACGGCAAGAAGGTCACCATCGTGCCGATCCTGCGGGCCGGCCTTGGCATGCTTGACGGTGTCCTCAGCCTGATTCCGGTGGCCCGGGTCAGTGTTGTCGGCCAGATCCGCAACGAGGAAACCCTCGAGGCCAGCACCTACCTTGAAAAGCTGGTGGGCGAACTGGACCAGCGTATGGCCATGATTGTCGATCCGATGCTCGCCACCGGCGGCTCAATGATCTCCACCATTGACCTGCTCAAGAAGGCCGGCAGCACCGAGATCCGGGCCCTGGTGCTGGTTGCCGCGCCCGAAGGTGTTGAAAAGGTTCTGGAAAAACATCCGGACGTGTCTATCTACACCGCCTCCGTTGATGAGCGCCTCAACGACAAAGGCTACATCCTTCCGGGTCTCGGCGATGCCGGCGACAAAATCTTCGGCACCAAGCAAAAGGACGTTTAAGAATGCAGGACCATACCAACGACCCGGTCTGGAAACAGGCCATTGCTGGCTCCCAGATGCTGCTGGTGGCGTTCGGCGCGCTGGTTCTGATGCCACTGATTACCGGGCTGGATCCCAACGTGGCCCTGTTCACCGCCGGCCTGGGCACCCTGATCTTTCACGTGGTGACCGGCGGTCAGATCCCGATTTTCCTCGCGTCGTCCTTCGCCTTTATTGCCCCCGTGATTGCCTCCAAAGGCAAGTTCGGCATGGAAGAGACACTCGGCGGCCTGATGGCAGCGGGTATTCTCTATATTTTCCTCAGTGGACTGGTGCGGCTGCGGGGCACCGGCTTTGTCCGCCGCCTGCTGCCGCCAGTGGTTATCGGCCCGGTGATCATGACTATCGGTCTCGGCCTGGCGCCGGTTGCCGTTCACATGGCCTCCGGCCGCACCGGTGATGGCGCCAACCAGCTGATTCCCTACGACACGGCGATCTGGATCGCCATGATCTCGCTGGCCGTAACCATCATCATGTCGGTCTGGTCGAAAGGCATTTTCCGGCTGATTCCGATCATGTTCGGCGTTATCACCGGCTACATCCTCTCCGCGTTTGCCGGTATCGTGGATACCACGCCAATCCGGGACGCCGCCTGGTTCGCCGTTCCCAACTTTGTTGCGCCGGAATTCAGCTGGGGCGCCGTGCTGTTCATGATCCCCGTCGCCATTGCCCCGGCCATTGAACACATCGGTGACGTGCTGGCCATCGGCAACGTGACCCGAAAGAACTACCTGGAAAAGCCGGGCCTGCACCGCACCCTGCTGGGTGACGGCCTGGCCACCAGCGCCGCCTCCATGCTTGGAGGACCGCCCAACACCACCTACTCGGAAGTCACCGGCGCCGTTATGCTCACCAAGAATTTCAACCCCAAGGTCATGTGGTGGGCTGCCTGCATCGCCATTGTTCTGGCTTTCGTTGGCAAATTCGGCGCAGCACTGCAAACCATCCCGGTGCCCGTCATGGGCGGCATCCTCTGCCTGCTGTTCGGTTCCATTGCCGTCGTTGGCCTGAACACACTGATCCGCCACCAGGTAGATCTGTCGCAGTCTCGCAACCTGGTTATCGTAGGCGTTACCCTGGTGTTCGGTATTGGCGGCATGGTGCTCGGGCACCTCGAAGGCATCGCGCTCTGTGCGGTGGCTGCCATCATCCTGAACCTGATACTGCCCGGCAGCCGCGAGGCATGGGGTAAAGCCGTCTATGAGCAGAAAGCCGACTGACAGCTCCGGCATGCCCCCCCGCGGCATTCGGTTACGGCAGAAACACCCTCTGCTCCACATGGTCGAAGCCGATCTGCCCGACATGGCCGCCCGCAAGGCCCTCCGCCTGATGGCCACCGGCCGACTGGCCGCCGCCATGGCCAAACGCCCGGGCTCGGTTTACCTCTCCGAAAGCTACTACCAACCCCGCCAGCCGGTGCTGAACACTACCCTCAAAGTGCTCGGTGGCGTCCTCGGGGCCGTTACCCGTAGCGAGGTACCGTTCCACTTCCAGACCGACGAGCAGGCCCGCAAGCACTTCCTGTCCTGCGGCTTTACCTCGACCACGGTCCATGACCCGCGGGCCTCGTATGGGATACTGCCGATTCCGGAAAGCCGCGGGGAGCCGATGGTTCGGGTTATCGAGGCTGGTTGCTGATCTCGCCTTCCACTCCTGCCCCAGCCTGATGATTTAGCGGGAAGAGGTTCGTGGGGCTGCCTCCCAAAAACCGCTACGAGCACATCCATGTGCGCTTGGCGTCGGCCATCCTTGGCCGCCGACATTTTTGGGAGGCAGCCCCACAAACCTCGCAAACCCGACGGGAATCCGCCAAAAGCTCCTGAGTTGGATGGGTATTTTTCAGCGATATCGAAGGGGTTTGATAAGCGGTTGTGGGTGGCCTTTTCAGGACTGTCTGTGGCCATGGATGGCCACAGTCAAGCGCACATGGATGTGCTCGTAGCGTGTCCTGAAAAGGCCAGCCACAACCGCGCTAACTCCCAAACCCGCAGGCTACCAAAAGAAACCCAACTCCAAACTAAACGTCCCGCCGCAAATCCGAAGGAATCGGGAACTCCGGCATACCGGGCTTGGGCCCGCGCCCCTTGCGGAACTGTCGGAGCTGGAACACATAGGCGAGCACCTGGGCAATGGCCATGTACAGGCCATCGGGAATCTCCTCGCCGATGTCGGTGTTGTGGTACACCGCCCGAGTCAGCGGCGGCGTTCTCAGGATCTCGACTTTGTTCTCACGGGCAATTTCCATGATTTTGAAGGCCACCTCATCGGCGCCCTTGGCCACCACTATCGGCGCGGCCATCGCCTTCTGATCGTATTTCAGGGCAACGGCGTAATGGGTCGGGTTAGTGATCACCACATCTGCCGTAGGCACGTCCTGCATCATGCGGCGCTGGGCCATTTCACGCTGGAGTTGGCGGATCTTGCCTTTGACCTCGGGTTTGCCCTCGGTGTCCTTGTATTCGTCTTTCACCTCCTGCTTGGTCATGCGCAGTTTTTTCTGGTGATCGTAGATCTGGAAGGGTACGTCGATCGCCGCGATGATGATGGTGGCGCAGGAAAGCAGGAAAAAGCTCCAGGCGATGGTCCAGAGTACATGTTCCATGGCCGGCACCACCGGCTCCTCGGCAATGGCCAACAAGTCTTCCGTGCGCAGATCGAGGATCAGAATGGCCAAGGCCATTACCAGACCGACCTTGGCAATGGCCTTTACCAGCTCGATAAGGGAGCGCATTGAGAACATGCGCCCGAGGCCCTTGATGGGGTCCATGCGATTGAGTTTCGGGGCCACGGCTTTGCCGCTGATCAGCAGGCCGCCGATGCCGATGGAGCCGAAGATAGCGGCGATCAGCAGTAATACCAGAATGGGAGAGAGAGCCCAGGCCGCTTCCTTGGAGGATTCAATGAGCTGCACGCTCATGTGGCGCATGTCGAAGATGGCGGAGCGTTCGATAACGAAGCTATCTCGCATGATCGCCTCCAACGAGGCTCCCAGGCTGGCGCCGAACATCAGCATGCCGCCGGCGCCTGCCAGGAGGACGGCCATGGTGGCCAGCTCTTTTGAGCGCGCAGTCTGGCCCTCCTCCTTGGCCTTTTCGAGCCTTCGGGGGGTGGCCTCTTCCGTTTTTTCCTGACTGTTGTCGTCTTCTTCGGCCATAAATCTCTACGGCTGCCCCTGCAATCCCCGCATGAAATCAAAGGTTTCCCGGGCGTACTGATCGAAGTGCGGCAGAAAATTGGCGTGCAGCACCCATATGGCAAACAATCCAAAAATCAGGCCAATCGGGAAACCCAACGCGAAGATGTTCATCTGGGGAGCGGCGCGCGTCATGACACCAAAGGAGATGTTGACGATCAGCACGGCGGTAACCGCCGGCAACGCCAGGAGCATGGCGGAGGCGAACATCCAGCTGATCCGGTGGGCCAGTTCCCAGACTCCGGTCTGGCCTAGGCCTTCCATCCCAATAGGTAGGGTCCGGAAGCTTTCTATAAACACTTCAAAGGCAACCAGGTGGCCGTTCATGGCCAGGAACAACAGGGTGATGGTGATGGTGTAAATCTGGGACAGTACGGGCACGTTCACACCGTTGGCCGGATCGACCATTGAGGCAAAGCCCAGCCCCATCTGCATGGCGATCATCTGGCCGGCAATCACGAACAACTGCCAGAGTGCGGTCAGCGCAAAGCCCATGCCGACGCCGATGAGTATCTGCTGCAGGGTAATGACCACGGCATCGGCGCTCAGGGCTTCCACCTGAGGAACGGGCGGTATCATGGGCGCGATGAGTATGGTCATCAGCAAGGCCAGCCCGAGACGGATCCGGGCCGGCACCAGCTGGGCACCGAAAATGGGGATCACCATCAGGAAGCTGGCCAGGCGGAACAGCGGCCAGAGGTGCTGGCCGACCCATTGGCCGATCACATCCGCGCTGATCTCCGCCGGTATCATCCGTCAGCCAATCAGGTAGGGTATGTTGCCGAACAACCGGTTGGCATGATCCAGCAACTGCGTGAGCATCCAGGGGCCCCAGACGATGATGACAATCAACGTAACCAGCAGGCGCGGCAGGAAGCTCAGGGTCTGTTCGTTAATCTGGGTGGCAGCCTGGAAGGTACTGACCACAAGACCAATCACCAGCCCCGGGCCGATGATGATCGAGGCAAGAAGCACGATCATCCACAGGGCTTCGCGCAGAATGTCGATAACGGTTTCCGGAGTCATGATGCCTCCTATATTCCGTAACTGGCGGCGAGTGTGCCCATGATCAGGGCCCAGCCATCCACCAGAACAAAGAGCATGATCTTGAACGGCAGGGAAATGATGATCGGCGACAGCATCAGCATACCCATGGCCATGAGAACACTGGCCACCACCATATCGATAATCAGGAACGGGATGAACAGGATAAACCCGATCTGGAACGCGGTTTTGAGCTCACTGGTTACGAATGCCGGCATCAGTATCCAGAAGGACACGTCCTGCGGTGTATCGTACTGTGTGTCGGAGATCCGCATGAACAGGGCCAGATCGCTCTCACGGGTCTGTTCCAGCATGAATTTCCGGAACGGTTGGCTTGCCAGCTCGACCGCCTCAAGGGAGGTTACTTCCTCCTGCATGTAGGGTTGCAGCGCCACCCGGTTGGCCTCTTCCAGCACCGGTTTCATGATGAAGATGCTGAGAAACAGGGCCAGGCCGAGAAGAATCTGGTTCGACGGTGTGGATTGCAGGCCAATTGCCTGGCGCAGGATCGCAAACACAACGATGATGCGGGTAAAAGACGTCATCATCATGAGCATGGCCGGCAGGAACGTCAGCGCTGTCATCAGCGCCAGGATCTGCAGGGTTACCGAGTATTCCTGGGCGCCCTCGCCTTCTCCGGGCGTCACTGTGAAAGCCGGTATACCAGGGATGCCGGAAGGCTCCTGAGCCAGCGCCAGTGGCGCCCAGACAAAGCCCGCCAAGACAATCAGGGATGGAAGCAGTCGCTTGATGGTTGCCGCAAGCATGGGGCTAGTCGTTCCTTGTCGGGGAAGTCCAGGATTTGCCGATCATGCCCTGCAGACGCCGGGCAAAATCACTGGAGCCGGCGCTGCCAGCCTCGACAACCGGCTCGTCAAACACATGCAGGGTCCGGATCGCCGATGGGGTAATACCCAACAGGATCTGCTGGCCGCCCACCTCAATCAGCGCGATACGCTCGCGAGCACCAATGGCCATCACCGACACCACCTTGATGGCGTTGTTGTTCATGCCGGTCATGCCGTTCATCCGGCGGATGATCCAGGCGCAGCCATAGATCACGGCAACCACGGCCACCAGACCCAGCCCCAGGCTGAGAATGGTTCCGAGGGTATCCGGGGCTCGCACCGGCGAATCAGGCGCAGCAGTCTTTGCCGTTTCCTGGGCAACAACCGGATTGATCACAAGCAGCGCCAGTGCCGCAGTCACTCTGGACCACATGTTACTTCTGCAACCGCTTGATACGTTCGCCCGGGCTGATCACATCGGTGAGACGGATGCCGAACTTTTCATTCACCATGACCACCTCGCCATGGGCGATCAGGGTACCGTTTACCAGCACGTCCAGCGGCTCGCCCGCCAGCCGGTCAAGCTCGATAACCGAGCCCTGGTTGAGCTGCAGCAGGTTCCTTATCGGAATCTCAGTGTTGCCCACTTCCATGGAAATGGTGACCGGAATATCGAGAATAACGTCGATATCCGGAGCCGGGCCTCCCCCTTTCGTGGGTTCGCTTCCGGTTTCAAACTCCTCCATGGGGGCAGCCTGAACATCATCCTCGGCCTCGCCGGCCTCAGCCATCGCAGCGGCCCACTCGTCCTCGCGTTCGCCCTCATCCCCGGACTCTTCCATGGCGGCTTCCCACTCGGCAGCCAGCTTTTCGTCTTCGCTGAGCTCCTGCTCGTCTTTCTTGTCGTCGTCAGCCATTGCGTCCCACCTTCAATTGTTTCTTTACCTTGGGCCTTGATGCCCGCTCATGAATCCGCAGTGCCAGTTTCCCGTCACGGGTCCCCAGAGTTGCCTTGTAAACGGGGATGCCGTTGGCGGTGACCGTCAAATGCTCGGGCACCTCCACCGGGATAATGTCACCGGCTTTCATCTTGGCGATGTCCCGCAACGAGATCCGACGGCGACAGACCGTCGTGTTGATCGGAACGTTGACCTCTTTGATGTCTTCCTGGAGCGCGTTCACCCAGCGCTCATCAACATCGTCAATATCACTCTGAACCCCGGCATCGAGCACGTCGCGGATGGGCTCGATCATGGAATAGGGCAAGGCAAAATGCAGCTCACCGCCGCCGCCGTCGAGTTCAATGTGGAAGGTGCTGACCACAACCACCTCACTGGGGCTGACGATGTTGGCCATGGCCGGGTTCACTTCTGAGCTCAGGTACTCGAAATCCACCTTGAGGACCGCGTGCCAGGCTTCCTTCATATCGTGGAACACCTGATCCAGAACCATCTGCACGATGCGGGTCTCGGTCGGGGTGAACTCGCGACCCTCGATCTTGGCGTGCCGCCCCTCCCCGCCAAAGAAATTGTCCACCAGCTTGAACACCAGCTTGGCATCCAGGACGAACAGGGAGGTGCCACGAAGCGGGCGAACCTTACACAGGTTGAGACTGGTGGGCACGTAGAGGGTGTGAATATACTCGCCGAACTTCATGATCTGGACGCCGCCGGTGGAGACATCGGCGTTGCGACGCATCAGGTTGAACAGGCTGATGCGGGTGTAACGGGCAAAGCGCTCGTTGATCATTTCCAGGGTCGGCATCCGGCCCCGAACGATGCGGTCCTGACTGGCAAGGTCGTAGGACTTTATACCGGTATCATCAGTCTCTTCATAGGTATCAATGTCACCGTCATCCACCCCGTGGAGGAGGGCATCGATTTCATCCTGTGACAACAAGTCCTGCATACGTAGTCCTGCCCCTGAAGTACCGTGGCCCGTGCGCTATTGCACGACAAAATTTCTGAATAACACCCGTTTGATGGCGGGCTCGCCTTCCTGCTCCAGAACCTGATTCACCGTGGTTAGCATCCGCTCGGCCAGGCCACTGCGGCCCTCGGGCGTCTGCAGCTCGTTGAAGTTACTGCTACCAAGGACTGTCACCAGCTGGCTTCGAATGAGAGGCATGTGCAGCTTGGCAGCTTCAAGCGCCTGTGGATCGGTGGACTCCAGCGCCAGATAAGCCTGGGCGTAGCGTTGGCGACCCTCAGCCTGAACCGTGGTAACGATGGCTTTTTCCATCTGGTAGTAGCTGCTGGGAATAAAGGTTTCCTCTGCAACCTCGGTTGCGTCACCCTCTTCCTCCCCCATGCCCGGAAGACCGCCGCCCAGGAACCACAGGGTACCCACCACAGACAGCACAATGGCCAGGATCACCACCACAACCAGCATGATGATCAGTTTCAGTTTTCCCTTCTTGGCAGGAGCCGCTTCAGATTCGTTATTTTCAGCCATAATGTTCGCTTTGCCAGAAATCCGTCACGGGGAGCAATTTTCCGCGACTTTTCAGGATTGGATGCAAAGGGCGGGCCAGAACACCCAACCTTCCCGTTCAGAACAGCAGTTTAGCGTTGCCGGGAAGGATGGGCAAAGGAGATTGGAAGAGAATATCGAAGGGTATCAGGCGAAGATGTCTACTTCGCCTTTCCAGCTGAGATCAAGGCTGCCGGAGCTGATGCCTTCATCGTCCTGATCGCCAGCGACCAGCGATGCCGAACCGCCACCGGAGCCATTATCGTTTCCGGTGCCCTGCTCGCCGGTCTGCTGGCGAGGCGAATCGGAAACATCGAAGCCTGCCAACGACATTCCCTGCTCACCCAGCATATCCCTGAGCCGGTGGGAATGCAGTTCAAGCTGGTCACGGACCACGGGATTGGCCGAATGGACCGTAATACTCGCCTGCTCGTTCTGCACCCGGACCTTGACCTCCATGGGGCCCATGTCCGGTGGTGTCAGGTGGATTTCGGCAACCGACATGTTACGGGCAGTCAGCCAGCTGAGCTTGCCCACCAGTTTGTCGCCCCACTCTGCATGGCCTACCGGCACATCAATGGACGTAGCATAACCTCGTAATGGCGCAGCGTTCTCGGCCGTCAGTTTTGCTGCCCCATTGGCATTATTGGCCGCTTGCTGGGACACCAGATCCATGGCGGACTGGAAGCGGCCAGAATTGATCAACGAGCCGGAATCCGCATTGCGGCCGGAGTCGGTGAGCACTGAGGCCTTCATGACATCTGTCAGTGTCGCATCGCCGGAAACACCGCCGGATCCGGACTGAGCTTTCTGACCCGAGGCCCCTGTGAGAAGGCCACTGAACAATCCGGCAACGGAATTCGCTTGGCCCGAAACACCGTTGGCAGCATTGACGCCGACTCCCGGCATTGTAGCTGACATGGCGGACTCACCGGCACCTCCGGCTTTTGGATTCAGCCAGGACTGCAACTCGACAAAGGTAAGGGGAAGCGCCGTCGGCTCTGATTTGCCATCACCTGCTACAGCGGCCCAGTCCGCGTCCTGTGATTCAGCATCCGTGGCAGCGTTGGCTTTTTCGCCACCCTTTGGATCAGCGTTCGCGTTTGCTTCCGTTTTCGTCTCTGAAGGTGTGTCCCGGGCCGCCCGGGATTCATCGGCAGATCTGGCCTCAGCGGCCCGATCCGCCTTCTGGCGATCGAGCCGCTTTTGCTCAGCCTGGGAGACAGAGTCGAAATCGCTTTTCCTGTCAGCCGGATCTCGGCTGGCTCCGGATTTTGACGGGCCGGGATCTTGTTGCGTCCCGGGCGCGGGGGTTTGGGGAAGAACCATCTGGGCCATGGCAACCTCTTGCCGCTTTTATCGCATTGTCGCCCTCACCTTGCCGGACTTGGCCGGTGCATGGGCGGTTAATCCACTCAATGCGAAGGACAAAGCAATTGTGATGCCAGCGCACACCTGCTTCGCCTGACAAACGGCCTGAATAGACCTGATTCACCCCACCATCAAGCCATCCAGGCCTGCGATTACCTGTTCGAATTCCCGGGCGATGTCATCCAGTAATCCCGAGGCATCGTCCAGCCGGGATTCCTTTCCTGCGATTTCCGCCCTCAGGCAGAGATCGCCAAGTCGTGGGGCGCCAATATTGATACAACTGCCCTTGAAGCTATGGGCCGTCTTGGCAAAGGCGTCACTATCGTCAGCCCTCAGGGCTTCTTGCAATCCCCGAATCCTGTCGCGGGAATCTGCAACATAGGTCTGTATCAGCACTTCGAATTCGTCCTCCATGACGTCTCGAAGCTCAGCCAGTGCCTCCTCGTCCAGGTGTGGTTTATCAGTCATCTCGATTCTCCGCTGTACGGGCGAACTGCCAATCGTAGACAATTTCAACATGATTGCCCTGTTCATGAAACCTGATGGTCTCCGCCAGACGTTTCAACAGCAGCAGGCCCCGCCCTGCATAGCGCCCGCTCATGGTTGGGGAATTACCGGGGGCCACGCTGGGATGATTGTGAAAATCAAACCCTTGGCCGCTGTCCTCACAGATAACACGAAGCCGACCTCCATCCGGTTTCAGGGAATGGTGCAGTGTGAACCGGATGTAGTGACCCTCCACGTTGGCCAGGCGCCGATTGCGCTCCGCGTAGTAGCGGCCAAAGCCCTCCGGTGAGTGCTTCCATTCTGACGGGAGTTCCAGAACACCGTGCTCCAGCGCGTTGTTGTAGAGTTCCGCCAGCAGGGTATAGATTTCGCCGCTCTTCCGTCGAAGACCCGGCACCTCCATACAGATATGAAGCAACAGAGGCAGGGGACTGAACTCTCCGAGGGTCCTTTCCCGGATTTCATAGCTGCAGCGCCATTCCGCCGGCCCGGCAAGAGCAGACGGTGCGGCACGATCTGGCAGGGTAGCCAGCCCCGCCTCGTCCATCATTTCCAGACAACAGAGCGTCAGGTCATCGCCATCCTCAAAGTTGCCGGTGAACCGGTGAACCGCGGACATCATGGCATCGAACGGATGGTCCCCATCGTCCAGCCGGTCAAGCGTGCCGGTAACGCCCTGCTCACCGAACACGTTGCCGGCGCTGTCGGCAGATTCCAGAAAGCCGTCGGTCATCATCAGCACTCTGTCGCCAGGGGCGGCACCAACCCTCTCGAAATCGGCATTGAACTGATCTGGTGCAAGGATACCGAGGGGAAGATGCCGCGATGGCAATGCCAGGAGTTCTCCGGTGGTCCGGATCAGCCAGCCATCCGGCAGACCGCCGTTCCAGATCTGCAACTGATTAAGTTTGAAATCCGCCTCAATCATGGCGCCACAGCAGAACATGCCCGTCGGCAGAATCCGTTTGAGTTTCTGGTTGATCTCGCGCAACACGTCCTGGCCGTTAAAACCCTTATTGGCCATGCCGTAGAAGATCTCGGCTACAGGCATGGCGCCGATGGCAGCCGGCAGACCATGGCCGGTGAAATCCCCCATGAAGATCAGCATCCCGCCCGCCGGCCGGGGCGAGGCAAACAACACATCACCATTGAAAATGGACAGGGGCGAAGCGTGATAACGAATATTGGAGGCATCCAGGCAGCCGGAATGAGCCACGTTATCGAAGACCCGTTTGGCGATTTCCTGCTCTTCGGTAAGTTGTCGGTTGCGCTCACGAATGAGATCCCGCTGATCCGAGAGGGTCCGGTGCATCAATCGCATTCGGTTGAAAGCCTTGATCTTGGCTTCAATGATGATCCGGTTATAGGGCTTTCCCAGGAAGTCATCGCCACCGGCCTCCAGACATCGGGCCAGGGCACCGGCTTCAGACAGGGAGGTCAGGAAAATCAGGGGGACCAGCCGTTCGCCAGCCAGGAGCTTGATCTGACGGGCCGCTTCCATGCCATCCATGACCGGCATCAGGGCGTCCAGCAGCACCAGATCCGGCGCCTCCCGCTGGAAAACAGAGACCGCGTCCAGCCCGTTTGCCACATCAAGGACTTCGTGCCCCAGTCGCTTCAGCAGTGTTTTGAGGATCAGGCGATCGCTGTCTGAATCGTCAGCGATCAGTATTCTCAGGGGACGGCTATGTTCTGCAACGGAATCATCCATGAGTACTCCGGCAGTCCGCGAGCATCAGCGGATATTGAAAAGTTGCTCGAAATTGGAGATTGAAAGGATACGACGGACATCGTTATTGCAGTTTTCGATGACGATTCCTGCGCTGTCACCTCCGGCATAATCACGGAGTAACAACAGCATTCCCAGCGCCGAGCTATCCAGGTAGGTGGTGTCAGACAGATCCACAATGTAATTCCGGATGTTCGGATCACCGTGCTCGTAGGCATCACGGAACGCCTGATGGGTGCTGAAGTCGAAACGCCCCTCTATCCTGATAACAAGAGTCTGACCGTCATCATCGCGGCGCGTCTGGATCGGCATTCCAAAACCTCCCGGGCTATCAAGAGCAGCATTTGACCGGCGTGTACTACCAGCCCTACATCCGGTAAGGATAGCTGAGTGGTCTGATTTTGCATCTGTATTTGCTTGATGCGGAGCAAGATTCAGCGTCGACGTTGGTTAAAAGCCCGCCCCGCGGCCTCATCCGAAAGCTTCTGTTCCCGGAGATCCTGCTCCCTCTGCTCCTGCTGGCGGCAGGTTTCTATGTATTTTTCCATGCCCCGCCGGCGCTCCCAGGCGTGCTGCCATTCCTTTTTGCGCGCCTCGAAGACCTTTTCCGCCTGCTCCAGCTGCGTCTGTTGCTGCCGGATTACCTGATCCAGTTGCGCAATAAAGGCCTGCCACGCCTGGAGCCTGGACACCTGCACAATCCCCTGTTGGCTGTTGCGAATCTGATCCCGGTACTCCTGCTGGTAGCGATTCAGGTTCTGGACCTGTTCGCGCTGCTGCTCCGCCAGCTTCCTGGCCTCTCCCATTCGCTCCAGGGCTTCCAGCTCCTTGCGCTCCTCCAGGGAAAGAACCACTTCCAGACGCCGGGAACGCAGCATCAGGCATCACCTCCGCCGCCAGCTGCCGGATTCGGCACGGCCGACTTACGCCGATCGGGGGATCGACGCTCTGGCACCACCGCCAGCAACTGGTCAACACTTTCCTTCAGTGGTGCACTCTCATTCAGGCCCTGCTGCAGGAACTGGCGCATATTACCGATGTGAGTGATGGCAAAATCGGTCTCGGGATCGGAACCCTTCACGTAAGCGCCCACAGAGATCAGATCCCGGGCCTGCTGGTACCGTGAGTACACCTGCTTGAATCGCTGGGCCCTGGAAAAATGTTCGGTCTCGGTTACCTGCGGCATCACCCGGCTGATCGACGCTTCCACATCAATGGCGGGGTAGTGTCCCTCTTCGGCAAGCCGGCGGGAGAGTACGATGTGGCCATCCAGAATCGCCCGGGCAGCGTCTGCAATCGGATCCTGCTGGTCATCGCCTTCGGTTAGTACAGTGTAGAACGCCGTGATAGAACCACCTCCGGGGCGACCATTGCCGGTTCGCTCCACCAACTGGGGCAGTTTGGCAAATACCGAGGGCGGGTAGCCTTTGGTCGCCGGCGGCTCACCCACGGCCAGGGCAATTTCCCGCTGGGCCTGGGCGTAACGGGTCAGGGAATCCATCAACAGGAGCACGCGTTTGCCCTGATCCCGGTAATACTCGGCAATCCGGGTGGTCAGCATGGCGGCGCGCAACCGCATCAGTGGCGAATCGTCCGCGGGCGCGGCCACCACCACCGAGCGGGAAAGGCCCTCTTCGCCCAGGATGTCTTCGATAAACTCCTTTACCTCGCGGCCCCGCTCACCAATCAGGCCCACCACGGTGATGTCGGCATCGGTAAAGCGGGTCATCATGCCCAGCAACATACTCTTGCCCACGCCACTGCCGGCAAACAGACCCAGGCGCTGCCCCTGGCCGACGGTCATCAACGCATTGATCGCCCGTATACCCACATCCATCGACTGCCGCACCGGGGCGCGGTTCAGCGGGTTGATAATATCGCCGGTGAGCGCCACGCGGGCTTCGGCCTGCAAGGGGCCTTTTCCGTCCAGGGGCTCGCCACTGCCATCGACCACCCGGCCAAGCAGCTGGGGGCCAACCGGCACCCGGCTTGCGGCAGACAGAGGCACAACCCTGGCACCGGGCTTGAGCCCCTCGATTGCTGTCAGGGGCATCAGATACACCCGGTCGTCCTCAAAGCCCACCACTTCCGCCTCAACATTACCGGTGTTCTGGCCAAAAATGACACAGCGGTCACCGACCACCATGGGGCAGCCGACACATTCGAGGGTAAGGCCCACCATGCGGGTCAGTCGGCCGGAAAGTTCAGGCTCGGGCTCGTTTCCCAGAAACCCCTGAAAGCGGTTGAGGCGATCAGCGAGGCTCGAGGTCATCACCGTCACCTGTATTTTGCGCCGGCTTCGGATCGTCTGAGGAATCCCCGGTCTCCGGGGAATCCAGCACGTCCCGATGGAAACCGGTCAAGTCTTCCATCATGGAGTCCAGTTCCTCGGTTTCTCCGCCCTCACTGTCGCTCATCTGCTGGTCCAGCATGCTCTGCACGGCCCGCTGGAAACGTTTCTCAACTGTGAAATCCACCAGGCTGTGGCGGGTTTCCACCTTACAGCCACCGGGCAGAATACTGGCGTCTTCAATGACGGAAGCGGACGCTTCGAGGCGGGCGGTCACCTCGCGAACCATTTCACAGTCTTCCGGGTTTATATGGATGCGGATGTTTTCCGCGGTGGAGGGTAGCGCCTCCATGGCGCGGCGAACCACGTGACGGATCTGGGAGGAGTCGATGGTCAGTTCACGATAGACCACCGCCCGGGCCAGAACCGTGGTCAGGTTGACCAGAGAGGTTTCAAGTTCGTCCTCGTGGCGCTTGATCGGCAGCAGCAACTCACCGAGCAGATGTTCGAGACGGTCAAGCTTGGTCTCGATTTCCTTGCGGGTATCGTCGTAGCCCTGACTTTTGCCTTGCTCCCTGCCCTCTGCCAGGCCGGTTTCCAGCCCCTCCTGGTGGCCTTCCTCTTTGCCGGCCTTCAGGCCATCCTGGTAACCCTGTTCCCGGCCCTCGTTATAGCCGTCTTCCCGGGCCGCCTCGCGAATCTCGTCAATGTCGGCGGCGGTGAGGGGCTTGACCTCGCGCTCCTCTTCCCGCGCTACTTCATTGCCACGGGCATCCAGCAGGGGCAGCTCCCACCGTTCATAGGCGGTCAGCTGTTCCTTGGGAATGCGATTGACGTCACGGGTGGAATCTTTCATCACATCATTTCTTCGCCGGCACCGCCGAGGGAGATTTCACCGGCCTCGGCCATACGGCGTGCAATGGTGATAATGTCTTTCTGGGCGGATTCAACTTCGCTGACCTTGACCGGCCCCTTGGCCTCAAGATCATCCTGCAGCAATTCCGCAGCGCGTTTGGACATGTTCTTGAAGATCTTGTTCTGAACCTCCTCGTCGGCGCCCTTGAGGGCCACCACCAGCACTTCCGAGGACACTTCCCGCAACAGCGCCTGGATTCCGCGGTCGTCCACTTCCTTTAGGTTATCGAACACGAACATCAGGTCTTCGATGGTGCTGGCAAGGTCCGGATCCATATCCTTTATGGAATCCATCAGATTGCCTTCGATGCTCCGATCCATGAAGTTCATGATGTCCGCTGCCCGCTTGACCCCGCCAATGCGGCTGGTCTGGGAGGCGGCGCCACCCGAGAACTGCTTCTCCAGGATATCGTTGAGTTCCTGCAAGGCCTGGGGCTGGATACTCTCCAGTGACGCAACACGCATCATCACATCAAGGCGGACCTTCTCATCCAGGGTGCCAAGAATTTCAGCGGCCTGATCCGGATCCAGGTAGGAAATAACAATGGCCTGGATTTGCGGGTGTTCGTAGCGAATGATGTCGCCAACGGCCCGGGGCTCCATCCACTTGAGAGTATCGAGGCCGGTGGTATTGCCGCCAATCAGGATGCGATCGATCAGGCTGGATGCCTTGTCGTCGCCGAGCGCCTGGGTGAGCATCGTCCGGATGTACTCGTCATTGCCTACGCCAAGCCCGGTCTGCCCGCCTACGGCATCAACAAAGTGGTTCATCACGTAGGTCACTTCGTCCTTGCTGACATCCTTCATCTGGGCCATGGCCACGCCCACACGCTGGACCTCTTTGGGGCCCATATGCTTGAGGATTTCTGCGGCATCCGCTTCGCCCAGTGACATGAGCAGAATCGCAGCCTGCTCCACACGCGGAATTTTCCGCTGCGGCTTTGATGGCTCACCGCCACCCTGTTGATTGGCTTGCTCAGTCATCGACGTTCACCCACTGGCGCATTACCTGTGCGACCCGCGCCGGGTCTTCGGCAATCAACCCTTTCAATGCGTTCAGCTGCCTATCATAACCGTCTGTGGCACCCGGCAAAAGCAGATCATCCTGGGCGGACATGGCCTTGCGGAGCTCATCTCCACCCTCGATGTCATCAAGGCCCCCGTAACCACCGCCACTGCCGGAGCCGGAATCCAGGCCGCGTTCCCGCTGGCCACCGCCGGACAGGCTTTTAAGCGTTGGGCGCAGCAACCCCAGCACAAGCACCAGAATCACCAGGCCTGCGAGCACTTGCTTCATCAGATCCCAGAACCAGGGCTGTTCCCAGAAGGCCGGAGCCTCGAATTCAACGGATTCTTCCTGCGCAAATGCGGTATTCATCACCGTAACACTGTCACCCCGGGCAGCTGAATAGCCCACGGCGTCCCGAACCAGCATGCTGAGCCGCTGCAGCTCCTGCTCCGGCCAGGGCTCGTAGCTGACTTCGCCCGTTTGTGGATCCACTACTTTCATGTCGTCCACCGCCAGAGCCACGGTCACCCGCTTGACTCTGCCCAGCTCCTGACGTCGGTAGCTGACAGTACGATCCATTTCATAATTCCGCGTGGATTCACTTCGCACGTTGACCGGTGCTGGCGCCGCCTGCTCACCATCACCGCCGGCAGCCTGCTCTGGCACCGTAGCATTAGCCGGCGGCTGGTTTGCCAACGCACCGGGAATGCCGCCCTGTGCGCCGGCAGTGCGCCGTTCGGTCAGCTCACGCTCACTGCGCACCGCCTGCTGTTCGGGGTTGAACAATTCCTCTGCCTGCTCCACCGAGGAGAAATCGAGATCCGCCGACACTTCGGCACGATAGCGGCCATCACCCACGATAGGTCCGATGAGAGAGGCAACCCGACGCGTCAGACGCTCCTCGACTTTGGCGGTGTATTCGTATTGGTCCGCCATCTGATCCGCACTGCTCTGACTTTGCTTGCCCGTCAACAGATTGCCGTTTTGATCGACAACGGTTACGTGTTCCTTGCTCATCATGGGAACACTGCCGGCAACCAGATTCACAATAGCGTTGATCTGTTCCTGTTCCGGCCGGCGACCAGCGAAAACTTCAAGAAACACCGAGGCAGAGGGATCACGGGCATCGCGAACAAAGACAGAGCGCTCCGGGATAGCCAGGTGCACACGGGCATTCCGAACGCCACGCATGCTGGCAACGGTGCGGGCAAGCTCACCCTCAAGCCCGCGCCGGTATGAGATGGTTTCCATAAACTGCGACGTGCCGAGACCACGTTCCTGGTCCAGCAGTTCGTAGCCCATGGTTTGACGATCGGTGACACCTTCGGCCGCCAGCTTCAAACGGGCGTTGTAGACCTGATCCGAGGGAACCAGCAATGCGCCGGTGCGCGGATCCATCTTGTAGTCGATACCGTTGCTTTCGAGGATGGTGGTCACATCCTGGGGATTGTAGGATGAAAGATCACCCACCACCGGCTGATAATTCGGCTCCTGAGCCCAGAGCACGACCGCCAGCCCCAGCGCCACGCTGGCGGCAAGCCCCACCATAAGCCCGATCTGGCGCAGCAGGTTGAGCCGGTTGAACCCCATGAACAGGTCGCTACGGCTCTCTGGCGCGTCTCCCTCCCGGGCTGCGGGCATGTTGGAGGCATTGGTTTCTGCAGGTACGCTGGCCATGACTCTGCTCCGTTATCAGATCGGCATGTTCATAATGTCTTCGTAGGCCCGAACCACCCGGTTACGTACCTGGGTCAGCGCTTCGAAGGAGACAGAGGATTTCTGGGCGGCAATCATCACACGGGTGATGTCTACGTTCGGATCGCCCATGTCGTAGGCGGTTCGCAGATCCCCAGCCGTTTTCTGGAGGTCGTTCACGTTGTTCACCGCGTTGCTAAGCATGTCATTGAAGCTGGGCGTCTCCTGGGTTTCCTGAACCTGGCGAGGGCCGTCTATGCGACCACGAACCGATTGATCCTGCTCGACCCGCTGGTTCTGCATCATCTGTGAACGCAGGGACCGGATATCGGACAAAACACTGTTGATGTCGGCACGCTGAACCATAACTCTCTCCTGGCTCCGCCCTCCCAGGGACGGAATTGCTCTTGGGATAATCTTAGCTCCGGTGAAGCAATTGGCAGGCCAAGTAGATTTTAGATATAAATATCAGAAGGTTACGAACCCAAGGACGGAGTCGTGAAAGTTCCATGACGGACTTTTGACGAGGGGCAGGATGACCCCACCGGCATGGGGAATCGAAGATAAAAAAACGGCACCCCGAGGGGTGCCAATGAAGGAGTTCGTCTTGCAGGGGGTCAGACCAAGGCCATCTCGGCGTCCAGATCGATTCCGGCGTCGCGCATCTGGGCCAGCTTGTACCTGAGCGTCCGGGGGCTGATCCCCAATTGCTCTGCGGCCCTGTTGCGACGCCCACGCTCTTTCCGGAGTGTCTGAATAATAATACGGAATTCCTGCTGCCTCAGATCATCGCCCAGGGAAACCGCGCCTTCCGGTTCGCCGTCCTGTTCATCGCAGGACTGCTCGAGGGACGAAACACTCCGGTCCGAGAAGCCAGGCTCGCCCGCCGTGCTCGAAGTGGTGTCAGCATGGGAAACCGGCTCCACGCTACGAAGGTCCGGTCGCCCGGTGATGCCCAGCTCCAGACACAGATCGCCAGAGTGAATGACATTTCCCTGGTGCAGCACCAGCGCTCGCTGGATGGCATTGTCCAGCTCCCGCACATTCCCCGGCCATTGATGATTCATAAGCGCACTTTTTGCGTCCTGGGCAAAGGTAATCCCGGTCAGCTTCATTTTGCGGCAATGCTTTTTAAGCAGCGAAGTAGCCAGTGGCATGATATCCAGCGGCCGCTCCCGGAGCGGCTGCCAGTGCATCGGGAACACTGTCAGACGGTAATAGAGGTCTTCCCGGAACTTGCCTTCGCGAACGTAATCCGCCAGATCCCGGTTGGTGGTCGCTACAACACGGACATCCAGGCTGATGGTTTTGCGACCACCAACCCGCTCGACTTCCCGCTCCTGCAATACCCGCAAGAGCTTGGACTGAAGCCCCAGATCCATCTCCGAAATCTCGTCCAGCAGAATGGTGCCGCCGTTGGCCTGCTCGAATTTGCCGGGCGAGGAGGCGACGGCACCGGTAAAGGCACCTTTCTCGTGACCGAACAGGATAGCCTCCAGCATGTTTTCCGGTATTGCAGCACAGTTGATCGCCACGAATGGCTGCTCTGACCGCGGGGACTGCTGGTGAATGAACCGGGCAAGGACTTCCTTGCCAGTTCCGCTTTCCCCCGAGATCATGACGGTGGAATCGCTTCCAGCCACTTTGGTCGCCAGCTGGAACATCCGCTTGCTGATCGGGTCTTCAGCCACCGGCTCATCACTGGCTTTCTCACGCCCGCCGCCAACAACCTTGCTGACAGCATCCACCAGGAAACGCGGTTCGAATGGCTTCACCAGATAATCGATAGCACCGGCCTGCATGGCGGATACCGCATCGCTGATCTGGCCATAGGCCGTGATCAGCATCATTGGCAGGCCCGGGTACAGCCGCTGCACCTCTGCCAGAAGCTGGTGCCCTGACAGACCCGGCATGTTGACATCACTGACCACCATATCCACCGGAGCCTCGGCCAGTCGCTCAAGGGCTTCGCTGGCATTGCATGCTTCCCGAACCCGGAATTTTGCCAGTTCGAGGGTGGTTACCAGCGCTTCACGCAGGTCATGGTCGTCCTCAACAATCAGAATCTGGGCCTTGGCCATGGTTGCCTCCGATCAGTGTCTGTTACGTAATTGCGGCAAACGCAGGGTGGCTACAGCACCGCCCTGCTCCGGCGATTCAATGGAAAACCGTCCCTGATGCGCCTTGATAACGGCCTGTACCACTGCGAGGCCGAGACCCGTGCCATGGGACTTGGTTGTGTAAAAAGCTTCGGTCAGCCGGGCAGCGTCCGAGAGCTCAAAACCTGGGCCGTTGTCCACAACCCGGATGACCAGTTCCCCGGTTTCCTCGGTTACCCGAACCGCCACATGGCGAGCGCCGGCCTCCAGGCTGTTATTCACCAGATTGGTACAGGCACCAACAAGGGCATCCCTATTACACATCAGCCGGCAGTCGCTGGAGATCTTGTTCTCGAGATTCACTGTCGCGCCCGGAGCCGGCTTCAGCCCCTCGACTGCCGATGCCAGTGCAGAGACCAGTTTGTCGGCAGATAACTCCTCGGCCAGCCGGGTTTCGCCCCGGGCGAAAATGAGCATATCCCGCACCTGCTGTTCCAGGTGGGTCAGGCGCGACATCAGGCGGGAAGCACAGCGCTGACGCATTTCTTCGTCCAGATCCTCCTGGCTCAGATGGCCACCATAAAGAATGGCCGCGGACAGCGGGGTACGGATCTGGTGAGCGAGAGACGCAACCATCTTGCCCATGGCAGACAGACGCTGGGCGTGAGCCAGCTGCGCCTGAAGGTGCCGTGTTTCGGTGAGGTCTGTCAGCAGGATCAACTGGCCGGGCTGGTTTTCCATGGTCCGGATCTCGATGCTGACCCTGCGACCATCCTTCAGAGACACTTCGTGACCATCGTCCCGCCGGGGCGCAAAACAGCGATGGATGACATCAACCCAGCGGGCACCGTCGAGGGGCTCCCCCAGAAGCGCAATGGCTGCCGGGTTGGTCTGCGTTACCACGCCCTGGCTATCCAGAACGACAACGCCGGCAGGCAGTGCGTTCAGCAAGGTGGACAGACGATCTGCCAGCTGCTCTTTTTCTTCAAGCTCCTGCTGACGCTGGAGCGATTCCTGGTTCAGCTCGCCGGAAAGCTGGTTGACCCGGGATTCGAGGGTCCGGTAGGAGTCAGTGATCTGCCGCGACATCCGGTTGAACAATTCCAGGGCGGTATCCACCGCCTCATCGTCCTGCTCCGGAAACAAGGCGGTAACCTTGTCATTGACGTCCGCCGCAGCGTTGGTCTTTGTACCGCCCGCGCCGGACTGAAGAACAAATTGTGCCTGACTCATAACCTGACTCCCCGATCGGCCCGTCGGTTCGGGCCTCATAGTTCGGATACTTCGTTTGCAGGTTGTTAAGCCAGCACCGTGCCAACTTGATTTTTTCTATATATTTCAGGAGGAAAGAGAATTCAGAAAGAGAGTGATGCCAATTTTACGTCGGTCAGAAACGGAAACGGCGCCTCAGGTTACGAACCTTTGACGCCGCTTCAGTAGCTTTAAAATCCGGACGATCCGGCTCAGGACTCCTCGGATTCCTCTTCCCTCAGCCCGTACTTGCGAACCTTCTCTACCAGAGTAGTGCGTCGGATCCGCAGCTTCTCGGCAGCCCTGGCCACAACACCGCCGGCCTCGTCGAGCGCCTGCTGGATCAACTGTTTCTCGAGGTTGGAGAGGTAATCCTTCAGGTCGATACCGTTCACCGGCAGCAATGCCGGGGCATCCAGGCCCACCAGGCCAGGAATACCGGAAGGCATACCGGTGTCCTCCACCGGGCGATTCTCATCATAGTCGTCAACGTAGCGGAACTTCTTGGGCAGCTCCTGCACGCCGATTACGCCGTAGGGATGCATGATCGACAGGCGTTCGACAAGATTCGCCAGTTCGCGCACATTGCCGGGCCAGTCGTGCCGGCAAAGGCTCATGATGGCCGCTGAATTCATCCGCAGCGATCCACGCTTCTCTTTTTCCATCCGGGAAATGAGTTCGTTAATCAGGAGGGGAATGTCTTCCACCCGGTCACGCAGGGCCGGCATCTCGATGGGGAACACATTCAGGCGATAATAGAGGTCTTCCCTGAAATCCCCGGATTCAATCATGTCTTCCAGGTGCTTGTGTGTGGCGGCGATTACCCGCACATCTGCAGACTGGGTGCGATTGCTTCCCACCCGCTCGAAAGTGCGCTCCTGCAGAACCCGGAGAATCTTGACCTGCATGTTGAGCGGCATGTCTCCGATCTCATCGAGAAACAGAGTGCCCCCCTCGGCCATCTCGAAGCGCCCTACCCGGGCCGTGATGGCTCCGGTAAAGGCCCCTTTTTCATGGCCGAACAGCTCGCTTTCCAGCAGCTCCGCCGGAATGGCGCCACAGTTGACCGGAACAAATGGTTTATCACGACGGGAAGAATGGTAATGCAGGTTGCGGGCGACCACCTCCTTGCCGGTACCGGACTCACCGGTAATGAGAACGCTGACGTCCTTATCCGCCACCTGCTCCATCAGCTGGCGTACCTGCTGGACTTTTCGGCTGGTTCCCACAAGACTCCGGAAGAGCTGCAAACCGCGCTGCTGGCCACGCTCCCGGGAGCGGCTGAACTGATCCCGATAGATCTGGGCCCGGTAGAGCGAATCAACGAACTTGGTGTAATTGAGCGGCCATTCCATGCGAGCAATGATGCGACCGCTGGTCTCATCGGACAGACCCTTGAGCTCAGGGTGACCAACAACCAGAAACGGAACGCCCTGAACGGCATCACACACAGCGGTGATCGCCTCGGTGGTTCCTGCATCCTCGCCATTCACCACCGCGACTGCGATATCTGAAAGGCTTTCCTCATCACCACTGCTCAAAAGTGCCCTGGCTTCATCGCCGGCAAGGACCTGCTCCTCGCCAATGAACTCAAGAATGGTGACTATGTCCCGCAATCTTGAATCATCCTCGCTCAGCACCAGCACTTTGTTATTTTTAGACATTCAACCGAATCTCTTGGGGGATTTGTGCGGTATTTAAGACTGTAAGAACCCCAGAGTCAATTTTATGACGCTATTTTGGTCGGTTCGAAGAAACGTTCTGGTAGGCCTTCGCCGCACTCCGGTTCCTGTTTACACCCTTCAGGCCATCCTCCGCCTCCTTGCGGGCCATTCGGGCCGATTCATCGGCGGCGTCAATAAACTGCTGTAGTTCCTGCAGGCGGAGCCTTACCGGCTCCGCATCAACCTCTCCCGCTTCCAGGGCAGCCATCAGCGGCTCGACTGCCGGCTTCACCTGCTCGTTCAGCCCCGCCATCGCGTCCCAGTCCTTTTCGGCCAGGGCGCGACCGAGATCCGCCATCAGTCGATCCAAGTGGTCCAGGTGGGCTTGCGGGTCTGCCATGTCAGTCTCCTTGGAAATCAGCGGCGAGCGGCACGACGGGCGGCGGAGGCAGTAAATTCGTTGCCACGGAACCCCGGGGCGAAATCGTACGCCGGGAATCCATTATCCAGCCCATCAACGTAATAACGCTCCGCCTTCAGGTCGTAAGTCATTTCCATGGTAGTCCAGAATACCGGCTCACTGTAATAGCTGATGTTGTGAGCTTCCGACACACGCCACAGATTCCCCTCTGCATCGTATTCCTCGGACGCGAGGATCTGCCAGCTGTCTTCATCCACGTAAAACACGCGGCGATCATAAATGTGGCTGATACCGGTACGGCGTTTCGCTTCGACGACCCAAACCCGATGCAGTTCGTAGCGGGTAAGCTGCTGATTGATATGGCCCGGACGAATCACGTCGTCGGCTTCGATTTCTGGCCCGTGAAGCTTGTAGGCATTGTAGGGCACGAACAGCTCGCGCTTGCCTTTCAGCTCCCAGTCGTATTGGTTAGGCGCACCGTTGTACATGTCTTTCTGGTCGACGGACCGCAGCGAGGATGAATTCGGCAGGTCGGTTTCGTAGGCCAGGTTGGGCGACCGGCGAAGACGACGGGAACCGGAATCGTACCGCCACGCAAGACGCGGCGACCGCACCTGGTCAAGCGTTTCATGCACCAGCGTGATGGTGCCGGCCAGTGACGACGGTGAGACAGTGTCCGTCTTCAGGTAAAAAATCTTGTTATCGATTTCCGCCAGCTCCGCGCCCCTCTGGCTGTATGCGAAGAAGTAGTCGTAATCATTGACCACCGGGTTGTAGGAGCCATCCCTCCGGGGCGTTGCAGAGGCACTACGCAGGGAAATTTCTTCGCCCCGATATCGAAGGATATGGTTCCAGATAACCTCCAGACCATTTTTTGGAATCGGGAAGGGACTGGTCATGATGGTGTCGCGAACGCCGTTACCGTTGTCCAGCAACTGCGCTGTCAGCGCGTTCTCACGAAATTTGTCGTAGACGTGCTCGGGAAACGCAGCAGTCCGTCGGGTCTGGTAAACCGGCATGAAGAAGTCGGGCCCATACTTCTCCAGCATGGCAATGTGACCGTCTGAAAGCTTGTCCCTGTACAGCTCCAGGTTGTTGGAGGTAACAACGAAAAGAGCCTCATCTTCGGGAAACGGGTTAATTTCCACCTGCCCCTCACGCCAGCCGTCCGGCGGCGTGGCCAAACCTCCGGTCCATTCGGGTATGCTGCCTGAGCGGTTGCCCGCCTTTTCGGCTCCGACCGGGGTCAGTTCACCACCCAGCCGCTCGGCCTCGGCGGCCGTGACCTTGGACAGGGCCTGTCCGGAAAACCCGAGAAAAACCAGTGCGACACCTGCAACCAGTTGGCTTCGCATCCCTTACACCTCCAGAAATTCATGCTGTTGGGTAGCCGCCACGAGCAGAACTCGCACAGCCGGGCGCCTTTTTGCCAAATTCAAACGGTCGTTTCAAGTGAATGTTTGTGTTTTATTGTGAAACCTCACCGCACAGAGAATGGAAGAAATTTGATAGCGAAAATGATATAGTGACGAATTAATTTTCGGGGTTATACCCGCGCTGGGGGATTGAAGGTATTCCATGGCCTCGCAATGGCACTCACTGGTTTCTCAAAAGCTCTTTCTCGCCCGCACGCTGCTTCAGCCACTCGACCGGCCCACAGACGAGGCTCAGGAACAACGTCCCAACGAGGCGGAACAGGCGCTGCGCCGGGAGGCCGCTATTCAGGGGGCGATCGAGCTGCTTCTGCGGTCTCGAAAACTGTTGCTGGTCATGGTTGCGAGGCTATACCAGAGAAAATCAGAGGAGCCTTCAACCCTTGATGAGCTGGTCGCTCTTATCGGGCCAGAACCGAGTGAAGTTGGCCGCCTGAAGGAGCTGGAACAGCGATCCGGGAGTTGGTGGAACCATCTGGAGCAACTCGAGCGCGCCCAAAGCAGACCCCCGGCGACCAAAAAAACCGTGAGCGAAGAAAACATCATTGCGGTATCGGCCGATTCCGGCCCGGATCGATCGTCGGCTGCTTTGATGAAAACGCTGACCGCCGTCAAACATTTTGCCGACGATCTGGAAGAGCAGCACAGCGAGTGGTAAGCCACTCCCAGCTCCGGTTATTCAAATCGTATTAACTTGAAGGTTTATTGAATGTCACCATCGTTTTTTGAAATCGTGCAATTGACCAATGGCGATTACGCCCTGCGCCGCATTGATGATGACAGTGCGCCACTGGTAAAAATCTCTTTTTCGGAAGAAGCCCGGGAAATGATGGAAGATCGGGATATGTCGGTTGCCAAAGCAATGATTGCAGCTGGCATTGAGGCTGTAGGCAATGTTGCCCACGATATCGACTGGGAAGATGACGAACTGGACGCCTCAGACGCCCAGCCCTCCTACACTCTGCATTGATCGGTTAACGCTGCCTGAGAACGACGCCGTGGCTATTGCCCTCGGCCGAGGCTCTTTGCAGGGATTCGAAGGCAGTTCGCCCCAGTTTACGGGTCCACATGACCACCGCGTGACAGGTGCCGGCACTGAGGGCTCGCTCTGCCAGGTCCTGGGCAGGATAGTCCGGTGTTGAACGCAGCACCAGCAATTCGCCGGCGACAATCCCGTGCATTTTTTGCCACTTGCTGACCAGCGCCTGGGGCGGGTCGATCCAGGCCAGCCAGCGCTTCTCCTGATTCAGCTGGGTTAGCATTGGCAACAGCAGCTGGAAATTTTCTACCTGGCCTTCCGGCAGAATGATCTCAGTCACATTGCCACAGACTTTGGGTTCGGTGGTTTCCGGAGCGCGTCGGGCGCGAATGACGGAACGTCGCTCGCGGGCGGCGGTTGCCGACACTGAACAGGACAGAGCATTGGGGTTGTAGGCCAGATTCTGATTAAAGCTCATTTGTTCCATAATTCACCCGTTATTCAAACTATCTGAGGCTATCCGAACCGCTCAGTGCAGGTCAGAGCGGCGGATAACACCAACACCCAGACCCTCGATGAACAGCTCCTGTTCGGTCAGGTCCACTTCGATCGGTGCGAATTCTTCGTTTTCGGCAATCAGGTAGACTTTCGAGCCTTCCTTGCGGAAACGCTTTACCGTGACCTCATCGCCAACCCGGGCAACAACCACCTGGCCGTTGTGAACATCCTGGGTACTGTGAACTGCCAGCAGGTCGCCATCGAGAATACCGATGTCTTTCATGCTCATGCCCCGGACCCGCAGAAGATAATCTGCAGACGGCGAAAAGAATTCTGGCTGCAGTGTGCAGTGATCCTCGATGTGCTCCTGAGCAAGGATCGGACTACCGGCAGCGACCTGACCAATGACCGGGAGGCCCAGGTCCTCTTCCGCCTCAGGCAGACGGATGCCGCGGCTCGCTCCCGGCACCATCTCGATGGCACCTTTCCTTGCCAATGCCCGGAGATGTTCTTCCGCGGCGTTGGCCGAACGGAAGCCCAGTTCTGCCGCGATTTCAGCACGGGTTGGCGGATAGCCGGTCTCGTCGACGTATCGGCGAATAATATCCAGTACCTGGGACTGCCTTGCTGTCAGCTTCATCAAGCTACTCCGCTATATCGGGATCGGGCCGCTGCAAACATCGGCCTCTCGTAAGAGTGGCTCCGGTGGCCCTGTTTTTTTATACAGTAAACTGACTATATACAGTGTTTTATCCAGTGTAAAGTCGGCTCCCTGATTTTCTTGCATCCGCTTAATAATGAGGATCAACAGCGGTGTGATATGGTTAGGGCACTATTCCTCACGAACCAGGGAGCACCATGACTCAAGTCAGTGCCTGCAGGATGCCTGACATCCTAGAGACGAACGAAGGGAAGGAACGCCGGGTTGGCGTCGAGATCGAACTGTCTGGTCTGGGCTACGATGAGCTGGTTACATTGGCGGCGAAGATGCTGGAGGGCACTCCTGAGCTCAAGTCACGCTATGTGACAAACTTGCAGACATCTCTTGGCGACTTCACGGTTGAGCTTGATTCCGATCCGATCAAGGATCTTGATCTGGCGGATGAGCGCCTCCCCGAGTCCATTCGTGAACTCGGTGGACAGGCGATGGATGTGATCGACGCCGCGGCCGAACGCGTGGTACCCCTCGAGATCATAAGCCCACCTCTGAAGTTTTCCAGCGTCGAGGTGATTGAAACGCTCGTCGACAAACTCCGAAACGCCGGGGCACTGGGCAGCCGGGACGCCATCTATTTTGCGTTTGGCCTGCAGCTTAATCCTGAGTTGCCCGACCTCAGCCCGGAGACCCTGGTTCGTTATTTCCAAGCGTTCGCGGCCCTGTATGAATGGCTCAAGTACCGGCATCAACTGGACGTCAGCCGCAAATTCACCACCTACATCGAACCCTGGCACGGCCGCTACACAGAGCTCCTGATGGAGGATAACTATCATCCAAACCTCGGGGAGCTCATGGAGGATTACCTGGAGTTCAATCCTACCCGCAATCGCGCGCTTGACCTGCTTCCACTGTTTGCCCACCTGGACAAGGAACGGCTGGAACGCCATGTTCAGGATCCCCGGATAAAAAGCAGGCCAACCCTGCATTACCGGTTGCCGGATTGCGACATCGACAATCCCGGCTGGCATTTCTCAACCGTTTGGAACGACTGGGTCGTTCTGGAGCAACTGGCCAACAATCCCGACGACCTGGCCGATATACGGCAACTGTTCCGGGAGCGGCGTAAACTGAATCTTCACAACCTGACCCACAGCTGGCGGGAAACCACTGACGACTGGCTGGCCAAAAACGGGTATGTCTGAAGAGTCCAAAGAACAGGAACTTGAGGTTCCGGGCCTGACGATCGGCATCAGTGGTCCCGCTCGAAAAAGCCTTGCCCATCGGCTGATCAGTCTGGGCCTGCGCCTCCACGGTGCCCGGACCCACTATATTCGTCCGGGTTCACGGGTTGCCGTACCCATGCTTGATGGCCTGGTGCTGTCAGGCGGCACCCACGTCCATCCTGAACGTTATGGGCAGGAGCCACAGGTTACCGCCAATTATGACCGCAAGCGGGATAAAACCGATCAGTCACTGCTTGAGCAGGCTGAAGCCATTGGCATTCCCGTGCTCGGGATTTGCCGCGGCGCCCAGTTCATCAACGTTTTCCACGGTGGGTCCCTGTGCCAGAACGTGACACCGCTGAGGGTCAATACCCGGCATCGCCCGCTGCTCTTGCCCTTGCAAACCGTGCGACTGGTAACGCACAGCCGGCTTGAGCAAGCCATGCGCTCCCCGGTGATCGGCGCCAACCGGATTCACAGCCAGGCCATCAAGCGCCTGGGCCGAAACCTGCGCGTAACCGCCGTGGACAATGATCTGTTCGTACAGGCTATTGAAAGCACCGGACGCCAATGGCTAACGGGCATCCAATGGCACCCGGAATACTTGCTCTACCATGGCGGACACCGGCGCATCTTTGGCCAGTTCGTGGATGCTGCCCGCCGATACAAACTGGCGCGCCTGGAACCGGATTCCGACGACGCCTGATCCATCAACGGTTTCCAAAGGAGGCACTACCATGAACGGACGGAACCGAAAGATCCGTTTTAACCTGAAGTCCGGTTTTATTCTCCCTCTCGCGCTCACAGTACCTGCCCTGACAATGGCAGGTGAGGTTACGCTCACCGGCGAGGGCAGTGTCCGATACGAGCCCGACAGCGCCCGACTCCAGTTCACAGCCAGTGCCGAGCACGAGCTTCCCCAGAAGGCCACCGAACGGGTAGCGGCTCTGATGGCGCAGTGGCGCGAGGGTATTACCGAGTACCAGGATCAGCTCAATGATTACTCAGACGCGTCGGTAAACCTTTACACCCGAACTCTGCCCGCACCTGAAAGGGAGGAGCAGCCCCGCAAACAGGCCGTCGCCTCCCAGACCGTCAGCTTCAGCATCAGTGATCTTACCCTGCTCAATCCCCTGCTCCAGCAGGCCCAGGCTGTGGGCCTGGATTACCACCTCGGCCCTCACCAGTTCTTCCACTCGGATGAGACCGGTATGGAACAGGAAGCACTGGCCAGAGCCATCGCAGACGCCCAGGCCCGCTGCCGATTCGTGGCCAGTCAGCTCGACCAGACCTGTGGTGATGTGGTCACCATCAACATCAATGGCGGGCACCGCCCGGTACCAATGATGATGGCGGAGGCAAAATCCATGTCGGATACGGTCTCGAGCGTGGGTGAGCGGGAAATCCGGGCCTCAGTGAGCGCCACCTTCGAGCTGGACTGAACTCAGAAATCCCGGGTGTAGAAAATATCCAGGGAGGCCGCCAGCCCGCTGGCAGCCTCCAGATAGAAGTAGCGGCCCAGATCGTAGCGCAGAGCAACCGTGGTGATCGGCTCGAAGATGCCGACACCGTAGCGGACACTCAGCTCATCCGTCAGATACCCGCTCGCCACCACCGACGTCTGATCGCCGGAACCCTCCGCTTCCAGGGTGAGCTGGCGAATACCTAACTCTTCGCCAATTTGCCCAGTCACCTTGTTGGCCTGGGTCAGTCCCAGGGACAGCGCCGCCCGGCTCATCTGGCCCTCATCACCCCGGCTCTGGGGCGCCCGGCCAAGAATGACATAGGAAAGCGCCTCCGTCTGAGGCATGTCGGGGTTGGAGAATGCTTCCGTCTGGGGCGACTGCACCGGGCCGGTCAGGCGAATACCGGCCACAACGGTATCCACGGTGCGGACGGCCTCGATGTCCAGATAGGGTTGGGTAAGGTTGCCCACGAACAACAGTCTTGCCCGCCTGAGCTTGAGCTCCTGACCATAGGCTTCATACTGGCCATTGACCAGTTGGAGCGTGCCACGGGTATCCATGTCATTGCCAATGCGAAGAGATCCCTCCAGATCACCGGTCACGCCGAAGGCGGCAAAATTCACCTGATCTTCTCCAACAACCACGGTCACATCCATATTCAGCGATCGGACAACGGGCTCTTCCCGTTCCACGCCGACAATGACCTCATCCTCCGAGACCGACACGGCCTGGTCCGGCAAACCCTGTATCTCGATATCGCCTCTTGGCACTCCGACCTGTCCGGATACCTCCAGGGCCCCCTCACTGAAAACGATGGTCAGATCCGGCTCCACCTCAAGCTGCGCATAAGGCTCCAGGTTGAATGGCACACGGCTGCCGGAAATCGTGATTTCCCCCCGGGGAGACTGTTGCCAGTCGATTTCCCCATCCACAATGGTCTGGCTTCGCGCATTGCTCCGGATCCTGCCACTGATCTCGGCCGAGTAACCGCCAAACTGAACGCTGGCGATCACCTCCTCGATCGGTACCGGCAAGCGGGGATCGGAAACCCGTCCATTCACCAGGTGCAGTTCGCCGGTCACCGCCGGCTTCATCAGCGGGCCGGAGAGCTGGCCCTGGCCGTTCACCCGACCGGCAACTTCGTCCAGCCCGGAAAGCAGTCCTGCAAGGGCAATATCCAGACCTTCGAGACTGAAGGAACCCTCAACGTTGCGGTCGTCCGAGTTCGGATCCAGGTTCATGTCCAGCGTGAAATCGCCAAGCTCCGGTCCGGAAAGACGGACTGCAAGGTCAGCCTGTTTCGGCTTCAGGGCGACCTCGGTTGTCAGGGTATTGTAGGCGAGCGACTCCCACTCGCCGTCCACCAGCAACTGGAATTGTCCTTCACCGGCGTCCAGGAAAAGGCGTCCGTCCGGACCGTCGCCGGTGGTGGTGAAATCAACCTCTCCGTTGATCCAACCGTCCCAACGTAATGTCTCTGGCAGCAAGGGAGCGAGGGCCCCGGTTGGGAAGCGGTCGATACGATAGGCAATGCGGGGAACCGGAAGCAGTGTCTGGTCCTCGGCACAAACCGTACTCTCCTCCCAGCGCCAGCAATGATTGCCAAATGTGAGCTCACCATCGGCTTTGTATGCCAGGGTCGCCGGGGCCTGCAGCCGCCATTGTTGGGACTGTTCCGGAAGGTCAATCACGCCCCGAGACAGCTCTCCCTGCCAGGTTCTCCAGTCAGCGCCGGCCCCTCCTGCGAAATCCAGCTCAAGGTCAGCCTCGGCATGACGTGCTCCGATGCTCACGGTGTGCTTTCCCTGGGTGCCATTGGCTTCCAGAGTGAGCGTTTCAAGCTCTTGCCCGAACCCGTTGAGATTTTCCGCCTGCAAACGGCTGACAAGACGCATGCCGTCCTGCAGATCGGCCTCAAGACTGAGGGTTTCAATGGCGAGCTCATCCTGCCAGCCCAGGTTTTTGCCACTTGCACTCAGCTCGCCCTTCGGGCGCTCTGGTGTTCCCTCCGCCTTCAGAGTGGCTTGCAGATTCCCCGTCAGGCCAGGCAGGACAATTTCCGGCGCGGGCAGGTTCAGAGCCAGATCACCACGCAGAACGTCGCTCCAGGTACCGCTACCCTCAATACGGTTGTCACCCACCAACAACTGCAGGTCGGATAGTTCCCAACTGCCTGATGAGGTATCTAGCCGTCCCTGCAGAGACGCGGGATTGGAACGCCAGTCGCCCTCAAGATCCCATCCGGCATTCATGGCAGGTACCGGTCCATCCCCGAGTTGTCCCTCGGTCGTCACATCACCGCTGAGACTGGCTTCCAGTACAGGTACCCAATAACCGGGATTGAAGTCTTTCAGGCGCAAGGCCGCCTGCCAGGAAAGCGGCCCGGAAAAGTTCACCGAGCCGTTGCCGGTAAGAGACCCGGCGCCTGTGCTGACGGCCAGGTTGGTCAGTGTGGTCTGCTCGGCATCGCCATCCACCGTGGTGGTCAGTTCAGCGCTGCCCTGAGGACCCTCGACACCGGCTTGAAGCTCTGCATGGTAGTTCCCCTCACGCCAGGACACGGTGCCATCCAGGGAACGAAGGGTTACCACTGGCGGCTCAAAGCCCGGGATCAGCGTATACCAGGGAAATCCGCGCAAACGGATGTCGGCACTGGCTTCGAGGCCCTCGCTCCAGGAGACATTGCCATTGGCCACCACAGTGTCTTGCCCTGCACCATTCTCCCGGTCCGCGGCCAACTCGATCCGGATGCTCTCGGCCGCGCGAGTCGTCGCCAGGCCCTCCAGCGTCAGCCGTACCGGGCCTGTCGTGCCCGGAAGCGTAGCTTGCCCCCGGGTGCGAAAACCCTGCTGAAGGCTACCCCTGGCGTCCACAGACCAATCATTGAACACAAGGGTCTCCGGCAGCGCCTGCGCTGCGCGGAACTGATCCGAGGTTAGCCTCAACTGTGCCGGCAGGGCCGGATCGAGCGGCTCGACTTCCCCCGAGAGTTCAGCATCCAGGTAGCCACGGCTGGATGCAGCGACCATCAGGTCCCGAACGCTGCCGGAGAGCCGGGCGTCGAGAAGCCACTCGTCTCCATAAGGCGGCGGGATGTCCGCTTTGACTTCCAGATTGACAGGCCAGTCCCGGCGGGTTTCTATCCGGCCAGCGGCGGACACCGTGTACTCACCCAGCTGATACCAGGCGCGCTTTATGTTCCAGGCGGCGCCCGACCCTCCGGCGTCCAGCTCAAACCGGTCCCAGACTTTGTTGCCGTTGAAGGTAAAAGGCCCGAGCCGGACGCCACTGATATTCAGCGCCAGCGGCAGGTCCACGCCCGGCAGTGTAATGGGGCTCCCGCCTTCGGCTTTGTCCGTCGGAGGCAATTGCGAGACTTCGAGCGTCTCTGCTTCCAGATTCTCTATACAGAGCTGTTTTCGGAACAGACAGGAAGGGGACCAGTCCACGAGTGGCGACTCAACGACCACTTCGACCCCGTAACCACGCCATTTCAGGTGGTCGGCTTGCCACCGACCAAACAGAGATCCCCGGTCATTTTCCACCTGAAGCCCTGGCACCTGTTCTATAACCCAGGCGGTTCCCGTCTCAGAGCGCAGGGCCAGCAAAACAGCGGCCACCACAAGGACAGGCACGAGAATCAATACCGCCAGCCCTACCAACAGCCAAAACCGGAGGCGGCGCGGGCGTGCCGATGGCTTGTGCGGCCTGTCTTCCGAAGTTTCCGGTGTCCTCGTCACAGCTCAGGCCCCATGGAAAAGTGAATGCGCCAATCCCCGCCAAATTCACGATCCAACCCTTTGGCGATGTCCAGCCTCAACGGCCCGACCGGGCTGATCCAGCGTATGCCGACACCAGCGCCGGTGGCCAGCGGGTCGCTCGGATTGTTGATCGCGTTGCCGTGGTCGACGAACATGGCGGCACGCCATTTGTCCGCAAACTGATACTGATACTCGGCACTGCCAACCATCAGGAAGCGTCCGCCCACCGGCACGCCGTTATCATTCTCTGGCGACAGGGTTTCATAGCCATACCCTCGCACACTCTGGTCACCGCCAGCGAAGAAACGCAGGGATGGAGGCACATCTTCAAACCGGTTGGTTGCCACAGCCCCCGCCTGCAGACGACCCAGAAACCGGTGCTTGTCCGCCAGCGTAAACAGCCCCTTGACCAGTGCGTTTACATGAAGGATATCCACATCGGACAGCGCCGCCCGATGCGAACCGGTAACATCGAACTGCAGGCGATAGCCCCGGGATGGGTCCAGTGGCGAGTCCGTGTGTATTTTCGAGTATCCCGCACCGGGCAGCAGGAGTGTGCTTGTGCCTTTCTCGTCATTGCCGATGTTAAAGCGCTCACCTTCCCAACGCAGCGACAATATCTGTAGCCAGCCGTTATCCAACTGATGCTGCCACTGCTGCCCCAGGCTCAGAAGTTCCGATTCCACATTCTCGATGTCCTCGCGCTGGTAACCGGCGCTCAGGCGGATCAGGTCGGTCATGGGCGGATCCAGGGGCAGCTCGTACCAGGTACTCAGGTTCTGCCTGGGTACCGAGAGTTCTGTCTCGGCGCCCCGCTTGTGCCCCATGGGATTGATCCAGTGTTCCCGCCAGTTTCCACGGAACCTGGGTCCGACATCGGTCGAAAACCCCACGCCCGCCGCCACAGAGCGGGCCTCGCGCCGGGTGAGATCAACGCGGACCGGAATCACGCCGTCCTCGGCACTACCCGGTGAGGCATCGATATCAACACTGCTGAAATAGCCGCTGTTCAGGAGATCCCGGTTGAGCCTTGCTACTTCATCAGCATGGAAGGGTATACCTGGCTCGAAAGAAACGAACTGCTCCAGTAGACCGATCTCGAACCAGTGTCCCTCGGCAAAGGTTACCTCTCCGAGCCGGTACCTTTCGCCGCTATCATAGATAAGCGTAACCGCAGCGCTTCGGGTTGCCGGATCCACTTCCAGGGTACGGGTAACAAATGTGCCGTCGAAATAGCCACGCCGTCGGGCACGGGTCTGGATGGTGTCTCGCAGGCTGGCATATTGACCGTGGTTGAGAATGTCGCCTTCCGCCGGGTGCTCTGGCAGATCGGCGTTAAACCGTTCATCTGACGCAGCTGCCCCCCTGATCTCCACGGTCCGGGACGTAACTCGCACCGGCTCCCCCGGTGTAATGGACAGAACGAGCGTTGCCGTTGTGTCGGAACCACCCTCTTCAATCCGCCAATCAATCAACGGGCTGTAATACCCGAGCGCCCGCAATGCCTCCTCGGCCTGACCAACGGCCGTGGGGGCATAACGCCTGAGATTACTGGCACTGCGGCCTTCAACCTCCCCGATAAACGCCTGGGCATTTGATTTCAGATCCGGGTAGTCTCCCTCCATGTTCACGACGACCTGTTGCGCGCAAACCCACGACGGCAGCCAGCAGAGCAACAAGATCAAAAGCCGGACCCGGCCCGAATTCACGACTTGATAGATTGATAGCATCCGGCTATTTCAGTGTTGGTGGTAACAAGAAGGATTTCCGTTCAAGCGTGGGAGTTTAATGGCAGACGGTCAAGTTAATCCATGGTTGGCCTTTCGGACTGCCCTGAGCGGCTCAAGGGCGAGTCGTTTGTGGCGTTGAAATAAGCTAACCTGTCAGATACTTAGCAACAGACCGGACCCTGGCGAATGCTGAAGATAAATCGAGAAAACCTGAAATCCAGCCACCAGCTTGTCTGGTTCATCATTGATTTCCTCATGCTGGGCCTGCTGATTATCAACCTGGCGTTCATTATCTGGGACTCGATCTACAACTTTGTCGCCGTTCAGGATCTGCTGAAGGAACATGCGCCAGCCATCCAGTCCGCCTACCACCCCATCCACGAACGCTTCATCTTTTACGATCTGATCTTCGTCAGCATCTTCCTGACCGAGTTCTTTGTTCGCTGGGGTTACGCCATCAAGGCAAGGGTCTACGACCGCTGGTACTTTTACCCGTTTATTCACTGGTATGACCTGGTGGGCTGTATTCCGGTGGGAAGCCTGCGTTTCCTCCGTATCCTCCGTGTGATCTCCATCATCTATCGACTGCACCAGTACAAGATCATTGACGTTACGAACACCAAGATTTACCGCTTCGTGAATTTCTATTACGAAGCCTTTATGGAAGAGCTCTCTGATCGCATTGTGCTGAAGGTGCTGAGCGGCGTGCAGCAGGAGGTCAAACTGGGCTCTCCGCTGTTCGACAAGATCCAGAAGGACATTCTCTATCCCCGACGGGACATGCTCTCCGACTGGATTTCCAAACGGGTTGCCGAGGCGGCCCAGGAAGGCTACGTACCCAATCGCGGAGCCCTCAGGAGCTACCTGGAAGACAGAGTGGATAATGCCCTCAAACAGAACCTGGAGCTGTCACGACTGAACTATCTTCCGGTGGTGGGCCCCACCATTCAGGAAACCCTGGAAGAAGCGGTCGGCGACATCGTTGCCCACGTGATCCACCAGATCCTCGAAGACCTGGCCTCAGCCTCCAATCATGCCTTCATTGAAGACATCGTGAATGTTTTCCTGCCGACACCCGGTGAAGTGAAAGCCGACGACGCCCAGAACGAGGCCTTGATTAACCTGATTATCGAAATCATCGACGCAGTCAAGGACCAGGTGAACGTAAAACACTGGCGATCAGAGCTGCCCTGACTCGCTGGCGACAGGCCTTAAGACCAACAAAAAAAGAGAACATCCATGGATGTACAAGACACCCCGACTCATTATCAGCCGGCCCATGAGCTCCTGAAACAACTGGAGGCCGGCACCCTGACCAGCGAGGCACTGATTACCGCCTTACTGGAAAGAATCCGGGACCAGAACCCTGCCATCAACGCGATTGTGGCGCTGGATGAACACAGCGCACTGGCCAGCGCCCGCGAAGCGGATAAGCAACGCGCGCTCGCTGGTTTCCTTCCGCGGCCACATCCCCGGCCCGCCAGGCACCCAGTCCCGACCGGATCTGGTCGAGGGCGGCCCCATGGCCCGCAATGCCCGGGTCGGTTTATGGCTGGAGGATCCGCTGTGCCCGGTGGAGCATGAGCTCACCGGGGGTTATCGCACCCTGGGCAGGTCCCTGGCCGACAGGGGCGCCCTGGTGAACCTGGATATCGATCCGGGCCGAAGTAAGCCAAGATCATCCGGAAATACAGGAGTACGTCCGGATGGCCGGAAAAGACTTCCGTAGTTCCGGTAACTCCTGCAAGCGTCGCAGTTTCCGATAAGGTTTGACGAACAGCAGTTGCCTAATAAATGATAGTCCACCTACTTTTTAACCCACTGAAACTTGCTGGGAACAGCGTAAGGATGGAAAGGCATGAGCAGGGAATCCTTGCCGGAAGGCGGGCACCTGGGGTCCCGGGAAAAGCCAACGGGAAAGACGAGCGCAATTCACCGTAATCTTTTCCTGCAGGCGCTGAAATCTCTTCAGTTCGGTTCGTTATCGCTTACATGGCCGGATGGAAAGACGACCCGCCATGAAGGAAAACAAGACGGTGTGCATGCGGAAATGGCATTGCTGCAGTGGGATGTCATCGATCACCTGATCACCCACGGTGACGTGGGATTGGGCGAAGACTACATGGCAGGCAAATGGTCCACACCCGACTTGCTTGCCCTGATGCGCCTTGCCGCAGGCAATATCGTTGTTTTTGATCGGGTTTTGCACACCAGCGTATGGCTCAGGTTATGGCACTGGTGCAGGCACCGGTTGTCTTCCAATACACTGAAACGCAGCCGTAAGAACGTCCAGGAGCACTATGATTTAGGCAACGACTTTTATCAGCTCTGGCTGGACCGGAGCATGACATACTCCTGCGCCCTGTTTGACGGCAATACGTCCCTCTCGCTTTACGAGGCCCAGAAAGCGAAATATGAACGCATCCTTCAGCGACTGGCACCGGAACCGGGAAGCCGCATTCTGGAAATAGGCTGTGGCTGGGGTGGTTTCATGGAAATCGCAGCCACACACGGATGCCATGTGACCGGTGCGACCCTGTCCGGCGAACAGGCGGATTATGCCCGCCAGCGACTCGAGTCCGCCGGACTGGCGGAAAATGCCGAGGTTCGTTTACAGGACTACCGGGAGCTGTCCGGCCCCTTTGATTACCTGGTATCAATCGGGATGTTTGAGCACGTTGGCGAATCGTACTGGCCCGCCTACATGAGGGATGTGCACGACTACCTGAGACCTGGCGGCAAGGCAATGATACAGACCATTACCATTGCCGAGGAGCGATTTGAGCGATATCGCTCCGGCAACGACTTTTTGAGGGAACATATTTTCCCCGGTGGTATGCTGCCTTCCAGAAAGCGTTTTGAAGCTGTTGCCGCCGATAGCGGCCTGGTGGTGAACGATGTGTTCGAATTCGGGCAGGATTACGCCATTACGCTGGAAAAATGGCTGGCGAACGTCGACGAACAGATACCGGCGATACGGGCGCTCGGGTACAGCGAGATGTTCGTGCGAAAGTGGCGGTTTTACCTGGCCAGCTGTGCCGGTATGTTTCGCGCCGGAGGTATCAATGTGATGCAGGTGGAGTTAAGCCGGGAGTAGCGACCCGGCTTTTCCGCAGCGACGAGCGTTATTGGCTGCAGGCATGGGAGCCTGTAGCCATGGGAATTATTCTTGACTTCGGGTGGGGTCCGCGGTTGCCCCCCAGCGCCATTGGGTAATCTCCGGCATATCCACGCCGTGCTCGATGATGTGATGCCGATGCTCGATCAGCCGGTCACGCAGCCATTGCTTGAGATAGGCGGCCCGTGACCCCAGTTGCGGAACCCGATCAATGACATCCGCCACCAGGTGGAAACGGTCCATGTCATTGCGCACCACCATGTCGAACGGCGTGGTGGTGCCTTCCTCCTTGTAGCCACGCACGTGGAGGTTCTTGTGATTGGTGCGCCGGTAGGTCAGGCGATGGATCAGCCAGGGATACCCGTGATAGGCGAAGATGATCGGTTTATCGGTCGTGAACAGGGTGTCGAAGTCCTTGTGTGACAGCCCGTTCGGGTGTTCCGCCTGGTCCTGCAGGGTCATGAGATCCACCACGTTGATCACACGCACCCTGAGCTCGGGCAGGTGGCGGCGCAGAATATCCACCGCCGCCAGGATCTCCAGAGTCGGCACGTCGCCGGCGGGCTCGGCCCGGCACTGGCTTGTTCGGTTTGTATAGGTTTTTCAAGATCAGGTCCTCCACAAAGTCAGGGATAGGAGTGCTTCAGGTCAGGCTCAGGTTTCTGTTGCGGCCGGATGACCTGCAGGCAAGCCCAAACTTCCCAGACCAGGAAAACCGCCAGCGCGACACGCTCCGCCAGGCCCGGCGCGATATCCAGTTGAATGGCGATCACGAACGCCGTCACCGCCGTCGCCGCGATCACCGACAGCACCAGCGAGGCGGCGCGCTGGCGGCGCCAGTCGAGCTGACGGCGAAAGGCCGCTGAAAACACGAACAGCGCGGCGAGTTCCAGTGCAAACGCCAGGCTGGCTGCCCCCCGGTGTATCTGCCCGGGCAGGTTCGGCGCCTGGCCGGGTGCCTCGATGGGAAAAAACGCCGCCAGCAGGATACCGACCGCGGCCAGGCCGAACAGCAGTACCGACCAGGTCCGCAGCGGCCCCGGGCGCAGCGCGCCGCGCAGGGCCAGGGTCAGCGCCAGGTTACCCCAGCCATGCACGAAGGCGCCAACCATGAACAGCCAGCCAAACGGCTGGTTAGCCAGGTCGCTGACATAATCGCTGGTCCAGTCGACCCCGCTGCCGGTCAGGTGCAGGGCGATAATTGCCGCCCCGAACACCGCAACCCCCGCCAGCCCCAGCAGCGCAAGCCTGCGCACCGGCCATGAAAACCTGTGTTCCCTGGTCATACGTGCTTTCATCTCTCCTGAGTGTCTCCTGCGCGCCAGGACACCAACCCGACTCGCGATCTTCCTGGATGCGCGATACCCGCCCGCTCACCGTTGCCAAAGGATGTGAGCAGCTTCCAGGGGGATCGCCACACCATTGTGATGCGGCATGAGTCGCGCGGTATAGTCTGTCGCCGGGCGGGCCGCAGGGGCTGCTGCGCGATAGCTGTAGCCGCTTTCGCCGTCCGTCGGTTGCCGCAGGCGCTGCATCTCCACCCGTTCAGGTGCGCTACCGTCCCTGCCGTCGGCGTAGAGCTCAACCCGCACGGCCTCCGGATCAAGGTCTCCGAGGTAGACCTGAACCTCGAAGAGGTGTTGTTCACCGTCAGGCTCGACCTCAACGTCGCCGAAGCGTATCGCGGCCCATTTGTGATCCAGCGCGTGCCGCCATTCAACCAGTTCCGCGCCGACTCCCCCTTTGCCAGCGGCCCGCTCACGGTATGCAGCGGCAGCCGGGAGGTAGTGTTGCTCGGTGTATTCGCGCACCGTACGGTTGGTAGAAAAGCGCGGTGTCAACCGCGCCATGCTCTCGCGCATCCGGTTCACCCAGGCGGAGGGAATGCCTTGTTCATCACGCGTATAGAACTCGGGGATCACTTCGCGTTCGAGCAGGTCGTACAGCGCATCGGCTTCAGCCGCATCCCGGAACGGATCATCGCCATGTTCCTGGCCGTCCCCCAGTGCCCAGCCCACATCCGGAGTGTAGGCTTCCGCCCACCAGCCGTCCAATTCCGACAGATTGATACCACCATTGACAAGCACCTTCATGCCACTGGTGCCACTCGCCTCCCAGGGCCGGCGCGGCGTGTTGAGCCAGACATCCACGCCCTGCACCAGGTGCTCACCCAAGTGCATGTCATAGTCGCTCAGGAAGATCACACGGGCGCGCACCTCGGGCCGCTGGATGAATTGCATCCATTGCCGGATCAGGGCCTGGCCCGCCCGGTCCTGCGGATGAGCCTTGCCGGCCATAATGAGCTGCACCGGGCGCTGCGGGTCAGTCAGCAGGCGCAGCAGGCGCTCCGGGTCATGCAGCAGCAGGTTCGGCCTCTTATAGGTGGCGAAGCGGCGGGCAAAACCCAGCGTCAATACCCCGGGATCAAACAGCTGGTTCGCAGTATCAGCGGCCTCGGGCGCCTCGCCGGAGGCGGCCAGTTGCCGGGACAATCGATCACGGACGTAGTCAACCAACGCCTTACTGGCCGCCGTGCGGAATTGCCAGAGACGGGCGTCAGAGAGGGCGCGAATGTGCTGCTCATGGGTTTCCGTGGTCCCCAGCCAGCGTTCCTTGCCACAGGCCTCGGTCCAAAGATCATCCGCCGCCGCCGAGTCCCAGGTCGGCATGTGAACGCCGTTGGTCACGTGCGTAACCGGCACCTCATCCACGGGCCAGCGCGGGAACAGCGGCGCAAACAGGTGCCGGCTCACCTTGCCGTGCAGGCGACTTACGCCATTCACCGCCCCGCTGCCGCGGATCGCCAGGTACGCCATATTGAAATCCTCGGCCGGATCGTCCGGATTCCGGCGGCCCAGCGCCAGCAAATCGTCGAGCGTAATGCCGAGCTGGTTGCTTGCGTAGCCACCCAGGCAGTGCTCGATGAGGCCTGGTGGGAAACGGTCGAAGCCAGCGGCCACCGCCGTGTGGGTGGTGAAGAGATTGCCCGCGCGCGTGGCGGCCAGCGCAACGCCGAACGGCTGACCGGTCCGCTGCATGAAGTGGCGGGCGCGCTCCAGCACGGCCAGAGCCGCATGCCCTTCGTTCAGGTGGCAGACTTCCGGTTCGATACCGAGCGCGGCGAGCAACCGCCAGCCGCCAATCCCGAGGATCACCTCCTGCATCAGGCGTTGATCCGGCGCGCCCCCGTAAAGCTCACTGGTTATTCCCCGGTACGGCGGGTAGTTCGCCGCATCGTTGCTGTCCAGGAGGTAAAGCTTCACACGGCCCACCTGGACCTGCCAGGCGCGCAGCCAGATCGGGTGGCCGGGCAGGCCGAGCTGTATCCGCAGCCACTCCCCGTTGGAATGACGCAACGGCATGATTGGCAACTGGCCGGGATCGTTATACGGGTAAAGCGCCTGCTGTGCACCGTCCCGGTCGATCAGCTGGCGAAAATAGCCTTGCTGGTAGAGAAGCCCCACGCCAATCACCGGAACACCCAGATCGCTGGCGGCCTTGAGCTGATCGCCCGCCACGTTGCCCAGCCCGCCGGAATAAATGGGCAGGGCCTCGCTCAGCATGAACTCCATGCTGAAATAAGCGGCACAGGTTAAAGGCGGCCGCGGGTAGGTTTGCTGAAACCACGCCGGCGCCCGAGCGGCATCTCGCCTGGCCTGCACCAGGTCCCCGACGTCTTTACGGAACGCCGGATCGGCCAGAAGTCCCTGGAGCTTCTCCCGCGAGACCGTCTGCAGAACGACCCAGGGGTTACGTGTGGCTTGCCACAACTCGGGATCCAGCTGCCGCCACACCTGGTCGGTCGCATGATTCCATGACGAACGCATATCCAGGGCCAGCTCGGCCAGGGCATCAAATCCCTCGACATCCGTATGCAGCGGGCCGTATAGCAGCTGGCTGACAGGGGTTTCATTGTTCATGGGGTCTCCTTCCTTATTAAGACCGGGGCCTGCGCCCGTTGATAGCCCTTGCGCCGCCGCTCACCTGCGCCGCGGCTCACCAGAGTGGTGCCCCTGCCAGGGTCAGTTGTGCTCCGGGGGATTAAACCGTGGTTGCGTGGACGGGGGCGGACTCAGTCCCCACTTTGCTTGGCATCGAAGTAACGGTGAAGTCGATTGTAGATCGGGCAGAACACCAGCCCGGCATAGGCGCCATATAGGAAACTCTCAATCAGGCCGACCACAAATCCCCACCAGGTCAGCCACTTGAATCCCGGCAATACCTGCTCAAGAAACGCATGCATATGCAGGCTTTGGGGCGTTACCAGTCCATAGATAACGCAGACAATGAAGGTGACCGCTGCGAACAACCCCAGCGCCCAGGTAACCAGTTTCGTGTTAAGCATGTTCCACTCCCATCAATGGCGATGACCCGAGGGTCGGTCCTGATTGCTGTCCGGTTTGTCCGGCTTGTCCGTCTTGTCGGACGCGCCATGTCCGCCGTGCCCGCCTCCGCCGTGACCACCATGCCCACCGTGACCGAACATGTGCATGGCCACGAACAGGATGCCGATAACCACCCAGAACCAGTTTTCCGCTAACCATTCCATATAACCCTCCTCCGTCTGCGGTTGCGCCCGACTGCCATTGTGTGATCTCCGGAGCGGGCATGCATCTCCAGCGAGATAAGCAAACCACAGTTACCTGAGTTCAACCTGAATTATTGGAGCGAACCAGATCGGGATTTGACCTCAATCAAGTCGGGAATGGGGAACTTTCTGCGGACAAATAAAAAAAGGCAGACCAGTAGCTTACTGATCTGCCTTTCTCTTGGATGGTAGCGGGGGCTGGATGGTTATGAGACTGATGTTTTAGGCACACTTTTTTTGTGCCAAATTGATGATATTTGATATAAATTGATGTGTGAATTAGAATTTTGGATAGAAGGGAGAGTGGAGACTAAGTACAACAATGCCAAGTAACGACAAGCAGAAATGGCACGGGGCTGATCAATCAGACAACGAGGACTTGACCTTAAGGCATCCAGGCCCTCACTTTCAAGCCATCCGTTCTTGGGCTGAACAAAACAACGTCTCCGACATCTTCGACGCCATAGCGCTCGCCTTTGGCTTCACTGAAAACTTCACGATCGTCGGCAACCTGTATCGCGAACTCTCTAACCCGGACTCAAAGGCCATTCTGCATCAGTGGGCTGACAATCCCTACATCAGCCACCTAAGCAGGCTTCTTTTCTCGTTCAGCCAAGATAAAGACTTTGCCAATAACTATTCCGGTCTTCACCAGGGCGTATCAAGAGGCAACACGAAAACCATTCTGCGGTCGGCAGGAGCAGATCTGAAAAACGAGCATTTTCTGCTCGAACTGGTTATCCAACCACAGCCCCCTTCCGACAATAAACTACTCGACCGATTACGAAGAACTCTAAAAATATGGCTGATCGTACAGGCACTGGAAAGAACCGCAGAGCATAACTGCCCACACGATAACCAGATTCAGCAGGTCGCCAGCACACTCTGCCTCCCCGGAGAGAACAGCAAATGGACACTTATTGACAACATTCTTGAAATGTCATTGAAAGCCTGCCCGTCAGACCACTACTCGTACTCCCAATTCAACCTGGCAATACGACACGCCGCATCTCAGCTAATCGCCAGATACTCAGGGCCAGAAACCCGTAAAGAGCTGCTGCTTCTTAGGGCCATCCAACGGGTTGCAGAGGGCCAACTCAACCCCACCAGAGCTCAAAAAACAGAGACCGCTTTTCAGACTTCCTTTACGAACCTACTCCAAGCAACAGAGGGCGCATTGGATCTGAGCAGCTCGGCAGGCGGGCCTCAACTTCTTGCCTATTCAGACAGCGAAACAGACTCTGCCGATGAAGAAGCCCTGCATCAACTGCTGCTGTTCGGCGTCGACCCGGAAGAAACACCAGAACAGCAGAAACTCTCGGGTCAAAGCATACTGATGCAGACGGCAGAACTGTCAAACTATCTTCCTTGGTCATGGGAAAAACCACTTCCCCCAGAAGCCCATCAACTCGATCAGTGGATTAACTGCACTCTGGCTGAGGACCGCCCTGAAGAAAAACTGGGGGGCGCGTTAGTCTGGCTGGCCGTTCATCTTGAACGCTCCCTGGAGTTCATACAGGAAATTGAAATAACGGATGACTTACGCGATGAATGGAGCATTTCCCAAGACCTAGTGACTGCCCACCGGGAACGACCGAGGCGACACAGCTCTTGGCATCCGGATGCCGAAGCTCAACCTCTGATCGAACCGTTCCAGGACAATCTCCGCGTCACGCTGCCAGAGCAAATACAGAGCGCTCTCCGAGAGGCTACCCAGGTTTTCCCGGACATCGCCACTCTTCGGCAACTATGGGCACGGGCCAGCCCTCATGCCCTAACAACATGGTTCAGGCAACACGCGAAACGGCATTTCCCGAGACTCACCAGCGCCAAACTCGCTAACGCACAGTCCCAAAGTGTTTTCGAAGAGACATGCGATCATTCATTGGCTCGCTTACTTTCGGCCCACCCTCGAGCTACGTTACCAGCAGCTTGTGGATACGCCAACTGGAGCATCGCTCAGGTTCAAAACGGATTTGGGCTTCCATTACAAAACCCCGCATTAGGCGATGAGAGGACCAATCTTCTCGGGAGCCTCCTTGCGCCACTCGAGTCCATTTTGGTCGAGGGCATTCGGGAAGCCACCCAAACCCTGCTGGAAAGCTCGCAAGGCGACCCCATCACTTTCCACAACCATCTGGTCCAATACACTGTCACGGCCCTGAATGCCGCAACCGGTTGCCGTAACCTGTCAGAGCCTTTCGAGTCGATCGCCCACTTCTGTGATCACCCCCCGGCCGTCTTTATCAATGATAAATCCGACGACGGCCTTCACTGCGGACGAATGGTTCCACTTGCAGATGGCGCAAAAGGGCTATTGGAGGACTATCTCGAGCACCTTCGTCGGTTCAAGGCGAGCCTTTCAGGTCAACACAAAGACCTTGCGCATCGCATCCAACAGGTTCTGGAAGGAAACTCCGACACCCTGCCCCTGTTCTTCCTGCTCGATAGCAATGGTGCGTGGCATCCATTAACCGATTTAGCCGTCCCAGGATCGGAACTCTTCTCGTGGCCTCTTCCGAAGAACCTGTTCCGGCACAGGTTTGCCCAGCAGCTAGCTCGAATGAACGTTCACCCCGAAGTCATAGACGGCTGGATGGGCCATGGGGAGCGGGGAACAACCTCCTACAGTGATCACTCGGCGAGGTGTTGGCGAGAGGACCGTGAACGGTATAAGGAAGCCCTGGACGACTGCTTTGAACGGCTAGGCTTTATAGTGCGACTGCCCAAGACCAACTTCGACATCACTGCCTTCGAAGCCAAACAACCCGCTGATACTTACCGGGAGCCTGAATGCTTTGGTCAGGCACGGCGACACTCGGAACGGCTCAAAGCCCGTGATCTGGCGCGTTCTGCAGCCCGGAAGGAGCTGGACTTGGCACTAGATGCCAGCCCAGTCAGCGATGAGAGCGAACTCAATCAAAGCTACATTGATCGTCTGGCAAAAAGAATGATCTCCCGCGAAAACGGGATGCCCCACCCTCAGGCGGCTGTTCGGATGGAAGTGTTGGTCCAATGGCTGGAGGAACACCGCCCCCATACAAGACAATTCATACGACACAGAACATTAAGGGTAGGCACCGAACGCTCACTGGTCAGAGACACTTGCCCCAGAGCGCTTCAAACCATGCCGAACCTTGCACAATGGGCGCGGGACACGAAGCAGGCCATCCGGCAAGCTCGACTTTCGAAGTCCGATAGTCTGGCGCTGGCCACTGCATTCGTTGCGATTGAAAAGCGCATATCCTATCTCAGACTACTGGAAGATCTGGTTCAAGGGCAAAACTTCCGGGTAATACAACACAAGCAACGCGTGTACCTGGAGTACTCCGAATTCCTGGAGCCCAATGATTACAATCAACCGGTTCAACGGCATCAGATCGACCACACCACCGGACGACTGTTAGCGAAAGGGCTCGGAATCAAAGACAGCAAGGATCTCGACACAGCGCCCTGTCCGAAGTCGTTACAATCACTGGCCACAATACTGGCGGAAACCAGACACCTTGATGATGTAAAAAGAAACGAGCGGTCGGTAGGCGCGCTGTTAAAAGAGCTGAGCCGGTTAATTGAACAGGCTAACCTGATTGACCTTCCAGGTATGGTGGCAGGCGCTCTCAGTAATAGAAACCCTCCTACCAGCCTGTGCTTGTACGATTATTTTCGCCTGACAGAAGGTCAGCGATATCAACCACCGGAGTCCACTCCAGAGCAGGACCTTCCAGAAACTGAAAATTTACCCCCGATTCCAGCATCAGCCTCTGGTACTTATCCCGAACCTTTTTACGACTCGGCGAAAGCTTTTCTTGGAGGACTGCAGGACATTCTGAATCAATACACAAAAGCCAAGTCACGAGAGATTGCCAAACAGGTCGAACAGCACTGCCGGGCCCATACTCACTCTGTCAGCAGTGCCGTTTTACTACTTGGCTACTGGGTCGCACACCGAATCCGAAAAGGTAAAGGCCGAGCTAACTATGCCCACAAAGCCTACGCGACTGGGTCTATCAAACGGTACTTAAGTGAACTGTCTGGCCCATTTCGTGGTTTCGCCTACAAGGCGGATTTGCTGTTGATGGCCGAGGAGGACGTCACTGAGCTTTGCGCCAAAATGCTGTCTCACTGCGCTCACAAACTGAAAGACCTGGCGTATTTTTCGGCACGCCTTATTGAGTTCTTCGACTGGGCGAGTGAGCGCGGAGTATCCACTCCCGACTGGGACGAACTTGATCTCGGCAGTGCCCGACGCTCGGTTCGCCCCAGGCTCTTTTCAGAAAGCGAGTACCTCCAGGCCCTCCAACTGCTCCTGCATCCTGACACCGAGGAGATCGAACGGGGTATGCAAGCCGCCTTTGTACTTCTGTTAGGTTTCCGCTTCGGGCTCAGGGCCCAGGAGGCTATTGGCTTACTCCGCTCGGACTGGTGCGAAGCCGCTGGGTTGACCTGGGTACTGGTTCAAAGCAATTCCATACGTGGCCTGAAAAGCAGCGTCCACAGCCGGCGAGCTGTACCGCTGGTATTTCAACTGAGTGCTGTCGAGCGGTCACTGGTTACATCAATACTGACACGATATACGACCAGGCTGGGTAACGCCGACAATAAGCCGATCCTTGCCGACAAAGAGGGTAACCTCACGCCGTTTGCGGGATCCATTCCATCGGATATTGCACGGACGCTTAAATTGGTGACCGGAAACACCCGCATGAGCCTGCACCAGGCCCGCCACGGATTCTGTAATGTGCTGAACAGCGCCTTGTTTGAGATAGACACACCGCTTGCCCAAAAACTCACTGAATCGGTCGATAGGGAGAGCCTCCGAAAGGTACTGCTCGGCAACCACGGGCTGCCGTCAAGACGCGGCTCTATGGCGATCGCCCGGGCGCTCGGGCACCACTCGCCTCGAACGCAATTTCGCTCCTATAACCGCATGATGACAGAGTGGGCAGACAGGCTCACTCCGGTAACCACCCACTACGCCGGCACGATTTCAAAGGCCGTCCAGATTGATCGTTGGCCTGTAAAATCCGCCAGTGAAGTCGAGAGTGCGGCTCCCACCATTTTTGCACAGCGAACCAGACTCACGCCCCTTATTGTGATGGAAGCTCTGAGACTGATGGCGCTTGGGTACGCGGCTCACGGAATCGAACCGATGCTTCGCCTGCCACCGGGAGAACTCGCCGATGTAGAAATTCTGGTTGACCGGATAAATGCGGGGTTGCGGTTCAAGGTCTATGACCCGGAACAAATGAAGAAGGCATTCGTGTACGGCACCAAACTGCCGAAGTATTTACTGAAATCTCGCTCGACTGCCGTATGGCCCCGACTGCTGCAGATGTGCGACGAGCTGCACAACTGTGAGGAACTGGACACCGACCGACCGCTACCTTCTCTCGCCCAGGCCTCGAATCTCGTTGGTAGAAATGGCCACTTGCTGATGAACGAGGTCGAAGATGCTCACCTGATGCGGCTTCTGGTGGACGCATTCAAAATCCCCGAGAATTCGTACAAAGTCGTCATAAAGAGCAAACCGGATTATGCTCCCCGAGCTCAAAGAGTGGTTCTGGCAGGTGAATTTGTACCGGCAGCCGCCTCGCTGCAACTCGACACCTTCAACGAGGATTACGATAAAAACTACACCAGGGCGCGCTCTTACGCGGGATTAGTCCTCACCAGCCCTATGATTACCCAAATCCATGATCGCCTGGAGTTGGTACTACTCTTCATCGCAATTGCATCGGCCTACTGCCCGAAACCCGCACCACTGACGCCGTTACCCCCCCTATCCTAACTGAAGGTCGAAGCTCTCCGCAGGGTCCACCGCCACTTCTTCTAGTTCAAGAAGAGTCAATACCGTTTTTTGCTTTCTGGCTTCTTGTTGGCTCACCACTTGAAACTTAACCAAACTGCGATTCGCATAGGCTCTGGCGAAGACACGAAGGAAATCCAGATCGTGGCACAAAATCTCAGTTCTTCCCTCGATTTCCGAGGCGTCCTCATCGTTAGCGCCGGGTGTCACCCACAGCGTCACCGTACTTTTTTGCTCGTCGAACCCTAACGGCCTGCCTGCCGCCCACATGGTGCCAAGAGCTTTTTGCTCGACCGTTAAAGACGGCATGACACCCTGTACCGTTGCCCCACCGAGATCTTCAAAGCCAAACCTCACCATGACGCCCTGCTTGATCGAGCGGCTCGCAAATTTTGCCGCTATCCCTCGGCTAAGGGTTCCAAGAAACTCTTGCTCCTTTTCGGAAAGAATTGGCTCATCTTCCGGTTCGCCCAATATCCTCTGTGGGATCAAATCCCTAAATACCAATCGAGCGGCAGCCCTGAATACTTCCACCTCCGAAGCCGTAGCCCCAGGCCCTACGAGCCTCACAACGTAAGTTGCCGGGAATTCGACATTGTGCGTAGGTTCAATCCTGAGACGCCACTCTACGGAAGTCGCCGCCAATTTCCTCATATCTCGAAAATCGTTAAGAGCTGAAACCACGGCGTCCTTTAGCTGTTTTTGGGCAGGCAGGACAATTGAGGAATCTTCCTCAAACTCAAGCACCCCGCCGGAATTAACGACGTGTGGTGCACTTGCTGGATGTAAGACGACGATTGTACCGTCGAACGAAACGGAGTCTTCATGAATACCCATAAGATTTTGTTTCCCCGAGCTTTCCCATATGTGTTTTTTTCGCTATTGACACAAACGATATAGCCGCCATTGACCCGGAGTTATTGTCAAATCTGGTGTATGACCATCAGGCAGCGTTCCTGTCAGATTGGT
>OJIS01000008.1_pt1 | contig 130574 bp, 118 predicted proteins | sample 1595671 | NCBI WGS metagenome assembly OJIS01 (sample SAMN05416814, study PRJEB24817) | seawater metagenome | isolation source: Sea water | place: Canada:Atlantic | collected 2013-07 | reverse complement strand
ACGAGATCAGCCTCGGTCTCGTGGGCTCGGAGATGTGTATAAGAGACAGTGGTAATAAATAGAAGATGGCAAGAAGCATTTATAATGCTCTTTCCGGGTTTGATCTATTTTTTATACCTCACCTGGGCGCTTCCTTCCCTTTCCGATTATGGTTACTGGAGAATTGAGCTTCGAAAAATTCTTAATAAGCTTGTTCTTAATAAGTCATCGATGGACTGGGTGGAAACCTATTCGTTGCTTTTGGTTTTTCCGGCTTTCCTTGGTTGGCTTTATCGGCCGTTAAGAATTCTTTGGCCCTTTCTTGTTGGGGGGGCTGTCTGGTTCGGGTGGCTGATGATCTTGATCATCGGTGACTTTAGTGATTACGAGGATCGTTACACATATATTTTAATACCTATAATTATTCTTCTTTGGGCCGGTTTTTTTTCTTGGCTTCAGGGGAATTTCTCCCGTTTAAAGCTTCCTATACATTGGTTTGCAACTTTTGTAACTCTCTATGCGTCAATTGTTGTCATGATGCATTTTGGCAATATGTACATGATCAAGGGAAGTGTTAAATTTACGGGTGTTTCTACCACAATAAAAAATGTTGTTTCCGGAAGATGGGACAAGATCTTTTTATATAAACCGCAAGAAACCATCGAAGCATGGAAGAGAGCAGTTTCAGTAATCGAAACGATGCTTGCTGAGGATGAAGGGGTAGATAGGCTGACTATCTTTGATCATGGCTTTTATTATTACTTAGATCCATATGCAATTCCAGACTATGTAACAGTTGGGTATGCGACAAATGGGTACAGGGTTTTTCATATCTTATTTGATGGCCAGGTATTCTCGCAGCATCCAGGTGGTGAAATGTATAGTTACCTTGATCTTGGAGAGCCTAAATTCTCTGCTGGCGAAAAAAGGGTTCTTTATGTTGATAAAATGCCACTTGTTGGATATCCCTATATGTGGAATTTTTCGGACTATGAAATGTATCTTTTTTCTTATAGCCGCTCACTTGAACCCAATAAAAGCTTGGATGATGCTCCAACAATCGATCTTGAGCATATGAAAAAAGCATATGATAAGTGGTGGTGATTTTTAATGAGATACAAGATTGATGGTGCCGAGGTTTTTCTTGATATCTCTGGTCATACCGTGCGTGGCGAGAACCTATGTTTGTTAGAAAAAGATGATAATCTTGTTTCTGGTTGCTCTTGGCAAGATCAAGGTTTTTTGGTTTCCCAAATGGTGGGACGTGAAAATTTTCATAAGCTTTACCGCGGTGTATTGGCCTTACTGCTAGAGGCACTAAATAATGCTGGCTGCAAAATTGATGCTGGGAAGTTCAAGCTTGAACACTACCATAATTATTGTCCTGACCAACAAACCCATTTGAGGGTGATAGAGTTTCTTAGAAGCAAAGCAAGTATTGAAAATTTGCCCGTAAATCATAGTGTAATGGATGAGCAGGTTAGCCAACTATGCGGTAAAACAGTATCTTGTGTAGCAGTTAATAATAGTGCTGCAGGCTATTTTTTTATTCGTTTAGTTCGTCCCTTCCCTCATAAAGATAACAATCCTCCTCATAAAGATGTCTGGTTAGACCGGTTGCGCCATGGCCTTAACCTGTACTTTCCGCTTGCGGGGAGTGACCACAATTCGTCGCTTTCCATTGTTCCAGGCAGTCACTATTGGCCTGAATCTCGAATTCTACAGACTGGGCCAGGGAGTCGTGTGAATGGAGTTGCGTTTAGTGTGCCATCTGCAGTAATGGATGATGGAACTTTAACTATGACCCGCCCAGTTATAAGAGAAACGGAAGGCATGATTTTCTCTCCATATTTGATTCATGGCGGGGCAGTCAACTTTAGTGATAAGACAAGAGTTTCTCTTGAAATGCGTTTTTGGAGGCTGGGGTAGCCGCGGGATTCAGCGGCATATCTTAACTTTTCCGTAAACTCATAGCTGATTCTAATAGCTTGTAACTGGTTTTTATTAGCTGTAATAAGTTGTAGTGACTTAAACCGTTACTCGTTGAACATTGCCTTAGTTTATAGCTGGTGAGCTTGCTATTTAATCGTAGGTAATATTGCAGTCTTGGGTTTGAATTCTTGCTAGAGGGGTGGAGAGGTAAAATAGAGAAAACTTTTCTGTCGAATAGTGTGATAGGGCTGCCAATGTCATGCACCTTCAAACCTGTTATTTTCCGCACCAGCATGTTGATTGCGACTGAGCCAGCAAGTCGAAAAAAGCTGGTCCCTGGTCGAGAGCTTCTAACTGCATGCACTGCAAAGATATTTTCATTAATCATTTTCATCATGTTGGGGATTTCTGGGACACAAGGATATAAATCCGGATCAATGGTTAATAAAAGAGGCGCCTTGGCTTCTTGAAGCCCTGTCAGGATAGCTTTAAGCTGTCCTTGTTTCTTTTTTGGTTGGATTGGCTTAACCGAAAGTGAAGGAAAAGTAAATTCTACATGTTTCTTGCTTTTCCACTGCTCCAAGTCATCAACAATTATAACCTCATAGTGTTCACTTCGACTTTGTGCAAGACAAGACAGACTTTCGAGCAAGAAAGGCAATTTCTGAGTTACCGGATCAGTAGTGGTGATGATTGATAAAATCAGTTTTTCACTATTCATCTTACTAGTCTCAATGCATACCTTGTCGATCTTGTCCCAAAGTTCATTCTTTCTAGAACCCTTATGGCAGGATGGTTGTTAAGAGAGACACAGGTTTGGGAGGTCTTGCAAATTAACGAAGCTTTCTCTGTAAGAGAGTAGATTATCGGGTAATAACTCCCCCTCGCCAGGGGAGTGGACACATAAATGCCGCCACTCATCATGTTTATATTTATCCCTGCATGGCTCAAATCATGTTTCTCAATAGTTCCGCAGGCTTGGACTTCGCCATTTCTTTCCGCGACAAGGGCAATCCTGTCGCCTTCTTTCCCGTCGAGTAGTTTCTCAAGCCAGATTTTATAGAGTTCAGTGGTTTTTTTTGGATTGAGTAGCGCGTCCCTTGTGAAACGGCTTTTAAAGTCTGACTGGTGAAGAATGCTCATGACCCGATTTTTATCTTCTGGTCTATAGTCGCGAATTTGGGAGAGAAATTTAGGAGGCTTTATGTTCTTGGGTGAGGTCCAGCGATACTCTCGCTTTATATCTAGAATTATTGCGCCCAAATTGAGAAGGGGATTCAAGCAATTGTAGTCATCAATATCTACCTCGCAAGAGATATGTAAGTGCGGTTTATCCTTCTTCATTGATGTGATCACCGTATCAAGGAGCTCAAGCACGGAATCAGGGGCGCACTCTGGAGCGGCTGCCAAAGTAAGCTTTGCCATGGGGTGCCCGAAATGTCGAGAATCCCAGTTAAGAGGTTTGATAGCGCAAATGGAGACTGCCTTATTCCCTGAACTGGCACTAGCGCAAATGCCGCCAGATTCAATAGCTGAAGACAATTCGTAGCGAAATAAGCGCTCATGGTCGGTTTTACAGAGCTCTGGGTGGTCGCGATACCTAGTATTTATCGTCAATTCATCCAAACTTAGGGCGCGGATTGCTTCCAGGGTTTGCTGTTCGATAGTCGTCGTCATAGGAAATGCAGGTTGTTGTAATTTCTCAGGGCTTTCAAAGCAGTCCCGGAAGATTTTATTTGGTTTAGTTATAGGGTGCTTTCAACGGTAAGATTTTTTATTTTGGCTCGCTTTATTGTTTATTATTTTCGACTAAGCACATAATTTATATGTCAGCGAATCATGACATTGAAATGGCCGAATTCCTAGTTGCTAGATCATGTGGCGACAGTTAAGATGCCAAGCATTATCCCTAACCAATATCCCGCTATCTCTCCTCGTGATTATACCAATATCTTCTTTTTTTACTAGCGTTGAGAATAAGAAAAGCCAATAAAACTTATATATGAGATGGATATGGTTAGAACGATAAGGGTTGAAAATCTTTCCGGAGTTTCGGTCAACCAGTATGCCAAGATGAATCAGGATGACACTGTTTTTACGAGCTGTCGTTCATTCACAATATTGTTTATTAAACCGTACCAACCCTCTGAGCAAATGGCGCACGGTCCAGCGCTCGGTGTACTTACACTTATCGCAGTGCTAAGAAACCTTTTCGGAGACCGTGTTCGTGCTATCTTTCGCGACATGAAAGTCTACGGTGAATCTCCAGAGGAAATAACAAAGTTAATAAATGATTGTTCGCCTGATGTTGTTGCTGTTTCGGCATTAAATATTGAGGCGATAGCCAGTCACTCCATTGCAAGTATTTGTAAGAAAATAAAACCATCTATTCTGATGGTTTTGGGTGGGCCATATACTCTTAGGCAGACTGATAAGATTTTTTCGGAAAGTAGTTTTGATTGGGTTTTTGAAGGGGCGGCAGATCGCAGCTTTCCCCGAGCATTGGGTCGGCATTTTAATGATTTTCCGCTTGGCGATGATATTTCTGGTTTCAGTTATCGTAACAAAGATGGCCATGTCGTTCGCAACAATACGCAAGATTTGATTGCTGACCTTGACAATATTCCCATCCCGGCATGGGATCTCCATGACTTTGATACCCATAGAAAAAGAGATAAGGCGCGAATCATAACTAATCTTGATGAGCGTCGCTACGCGTACCTTTTTACGTCTAGAGGCTGCCCTTATTTGTGCAACTATTGCCACGATGTTTTCACCAAACGATTTGTATACCAAAGTCGGGATCGTATTATAGAAGAAATTGCCTTTTTGCATGACAATTATGGGGTGAGCGAATTTCACTTCGTGGATGATATATTTAATCTTCATCGTCCACATGCTCAAGATGTTATGAACGCTATTGCCAGTCGTTGGGGAAAAAGTTTATTTCTTGCTTTTCCAAATGGGCTTCGAGGGGATATTTTGGATAAAAAAACTATTGATTCGATGGTGAGGGCAGGAACATACAACGCGACGATATCTATTGAAACTGTCACGCCAAGACTCCAGATTTTGGTTGAGAAAGAGCTGGATATTGATAAAGCCAAATGGGCAATTGAGGAATTTGATCGGCAAGGGGTTGTCGTTCATGGTTCATTTATGTATGGATTTCCCACCGAAACGCTCGCTGAGATCAAAAAAACATTAAATTACGCGATAAAAAGCCCATTGCTCCATGCCCATTTCTTTACGGTGGTTCCGCAGCGGGGGACACCTATATACGACATGGCCATGAAAGAAAACCTACAAGCCACGATTGCCCTGGAATCATCAGAATCTGACTCTAATGACTACAATGGTGTGAGTAGCTGGTATAATCTTGCTTACGGGTACCCATTGCGGAGATTGTTATTCGTTGGGATGCTGTGTTTTTACTTTTACCCACCAAGGATGCTCCGTTTACTAAGAATTTATAAAATGAAAACATTTATAGGCTTATGCGAATTGCTCCGTGTTATAGCCTATAAATGCGGACTCTCAATTCATAAAAAAAAGCTCCAAGCCTCATTGGTAGACTCTCCCGTAAAACCAGTAAAGAAATCAGAGCCAAAAAAGATGCCTTCTTAACTAGAAAGTTAATTCCCGTCGAGTCCTTTGTAAAATGCATGGCAAATATTCGGGTGGTTGGTAACCTGATACCAAAGTACCTTGTTCTGCAAATTGCTATTTTTCCGAATTGATCGGGTATTTTTTGGTTATGACTATTGTTCTCCTGCCCTATGAAATATAGTTGATCAGCGAGTGCGTGGTATTGTGAATAACCCTCAAGCGTCCACCTCTTTATATTGTCATGGTCGAGCCATTAACCTTCTTGTTGCCGGAGAGTGTGGCTTTGTCGGTAGCGCTTTTATCCGATGGGCTTTGGCAAAAAAACAGGTTTTCGCCACCAGAAGGGCATGTTTCTCTGATACATCATTTGGAAGATCGGCCAAAGCATGATTGTCGCTATGCGCTGGATACTAAGAAAATGAGGCTTCTGGGCTGGCATACAGAAATGCTATCTGAACAAGGCGTTAAAGATACTGTTAGATTTATTTGACCCAATGAGATTTTCACAATTCCCGCAGGGCTTTTCCCTCGACGCAAGTTTTCTTTTAGGTCTTCATCTGAAATGACAAGAAATGATACTCGAAAAGGCATTCTTTTAGCAGGCGGAACAGGCTCACGCCTGCACCCTATGACGCTAGGTGTGTCAAAGCATCTACTGCCGGTTTACGACAAGCCAATGATTTATTACCCGCTTTCTGTGCTGATGTTGGCGGGTATCCGTGAGGTGTTGGTCGTTACGGCCCCTTGTGACGTGGGTAACTATCAGCGGCTACTGGGGGATGGTAGTCACTTGGGTTTGAAGATTGATTATCTCGAGCAGCCGACACCTGGAGGTATTGCAGAGGCTCTCTCTATTGCGGCTCCTTGGGTTGGAAAAGCGCCGGTATGTCTTGTTTTGGGTGACAATATCTTCTTTGGGCAAGGGTTTTCTCCAATGTTGAATAGCCTTTCCGATAGAGAGTCAGGGGCGACCTTGTTCGCTTATCCAGTTAAAGACCCCCAGCGATTTGGCGTCGTGACGTTTGACGAGAGTGGTAATACTCTGAATATTGAAGAAAAACCTTCGCAACCAATTTCAAATCATGCGATCACAGGTCTCTACTTCCTGGATAACAAGGCGCTTAATATTGCTGCAGCGCTAAAGGCCTCAGCACGAGGTGAAAAAGAGATCGTCGATGTCCTGAATGTCTATTTGACTCAAGGGCAGTTGCATACAGAGGTTCTGGGAAGGGGGTTCGTCTGGCTTGATGCGGGTACCCCTGAAACTCTGATGGAAGCAGGAAGTCTGGTGCAGACTATCCAGCAACGTCAGGGGCTAAAAATTGCTTGCCTGGAGGAAATCGCTTGGCAGGCAGGCTGGATTAATTCCAACCAGTTAATGGAGCGAATCCGTAAACTCGGGGCTACTGATTATGCCGACTATCTTACGGACTTGTTAGAACAGAGTGAGCGTAATGACTGACGTATGCCGCATTCCCTTTAATCGTCCCTTGCTTCTCGGTCCTGAGTTCGCAGCAATGGAGGCTGTGATGGCTTCCGGTGAGATGGCAGGAAATGGTCCTTACACGCACGCCTGTGAAGCGTGGTTAAGGGAATATAGTGGTTCTGCCGGCGTTTTACTTGTGCCGTCCTGTACGAATGCGCTGGAGATGGCGGCGATGCTGCTAAACATCGAGCCTGGGGACGAAGTCATAATGCCGTCCTGGACCTTTGTCAGTACTGCTAATGCTTTTGTTCTGCGCGGAGGCAGACCTGTTTTTATAGATATTTGCCCAGATACTGGAAATTTGGATCCACGGTTGATTGAAGCGGCAATTACTGGAAAAACCCGAGCCATTGTTCCTGTTCACTATGGTGGTTTCGCTTGTGATATGGATACCATCATGGACATTGCAGGGCAGTATGGCCTCTGGGTTATTGAAGATGCTGCGCAGGCATTAATGTCGACATGGAAGGGCCGAGCATTGGGATCTATAGGTCACCTGGGGACTTTTAGTTTTCATGCTACAAAAAATTTTACTAGTGCTGGCGAGGGGGGGGCTCTCTTGATCAATGACCCTGTTTTGCTAGCGCGTGCTGAAATTATTCGGGAAAAAGGAACGGACCGGTCTGCTTTTTTACGTGGTGAAGCTAGTGTCTATGAGTGGCAAGATATTGGTAGCAGCTATTTGCTGAGTGAATGCCAGGCTGCAGCGTTATTGGTTCAATTGGAAGCCGCCGGCGAGATCACTCGCCGGCGGCGACTCATCTGGGATCGATACCAGGAATCCTTATTGGTGGATTGTCAGATAAATGATGTCTCTGTGCTCAATGTTCCTGACGGGTGTAGCCACAATGCTCATATGTTTGCTGTGAGAACCGCCAATTTGCAAACGCGTATCAAATTGCAGGAATGGCTTGAAGCGGAAGGAGTCGTCTCCGCGACTCATTATGTGCCCTTGCATAGTGCGCCTGCAGGGCGTCGCTATGGAAACGCAATTGGTAGTTTGCATCAAACTGACGCAATGGCTGGCTGTCTTTTGCGCCTCCCATTATATTATTCGTTGACTGACGCTGAGCAGGATCGTGTAATCAAAGCTGTCATGTTGGGGCTTGAGAAAATATGAATTAAATATAGGTCCTGATGGGGTGAGCGTAGAGTTACACGTTAATAAAAAAGAGCCCTTCTCTTCGAGCGATATTGAAAGTGGATTGTCGATTTTGGTGGCGGGCTTACTTGGCGATAAGGAAATCGCAGCAATACGATTCTTTTCTATTATGGATGAATTCATGAATACTGTGGCGCGCATCAGATCCGGCTTGTCCCTGTATAATGTACTTTGAACGGTCAGGCCTGATGTTAATGTGGCAGTTATTAATTTGGAGATCATCATGTCCGGGCCCCGGGTGGCAAGAATGACTATATTCGTGTCTTGCTACCGCTGGCGCCTCGCCATAAGCCGAATCAAAGTTTTGATTCGATCCCTTCCATTTTGTTGTTTAGTGCTTCGTTTCACGAACATTGCTTTTCAGTTCGGCAGGTGCGCCTTTGCCCGCAATAACCGGTGCGCGCTCGGTGATTTATTTAATAACCCGCCTGCCATTGAATAGATTTCTAATCGCCTTTTTCAGACGTTTCGATTCTGTCAACCGCATAAGCAGCAAAATCTTTTCATTATTCATCCGCTGAAAGCCCAAATCCAGGAATACACTGAGGGTAGACCTCTGATCACGTTGTTCGTTGCGAGCAGGCTGCTATTTCGCAACTGGTGGGCATGGTCCCCAAGAAGATTTTGGATGGCTGGCTCGGCCTGCGGGTATGCTTTTGTCATCAACGTTGTGCCTGTTAATGGTCGCTGTAGCATGGCTCTGAATGTGGAAGGATACCTCAAAACGCTTTGGGACTTTCCGGATGTGATATTTTTTGTGGAGCTTTACTCAAGGGGTAAGCCTTTTTTTGGGGGAAGCGGATTATTCGGGGTCATAGCTCTGCAGCGACGGCTTAATCGCCAGGCTCTCAAGAAGTGTGAATATTCGTAACAAAAAAGGCTGAGCCAATCATTTTTCAGTGTGGCTTTGGCTTTGCCGAGAAATGCGCGGCTGTAAGATGTTGATAAATAATGGCTTTTATTGTTCTTGTTTGTTGATCTGGCGTTAACTTATGTTGCTGGTGACTGGTGCTCCGTGTAGCCTTAGGGTGTGGGTTGTCTAGGTTTGCAGGCCTGCTTCAGCTGCTGGCAGCTGCCATATAATGAAAATAACGAGGTCAATTGTGACGCAATTCAAACCTTTTCCCGGCCTTTTGCTCAGCTACCTGTCCCTGTTTGCGGGGCCGGCAGTTGCTTTGCAAGCACTTGATGATTCGGATTTGGCAGGAGTTAGCGGGCGCGATGGGCTGACTATCGATATTGAGGCGACCAACGGTTGGAGTGTCAATTCACTACGTACGACTCTAGATTCCGATGGAGATCCGCTGACTGTCACAGGTAATGAGGCGACTCTTAGTGCAAATGTTCTCACTCTAAATGGCGTCGGCCCCTATGGAACCACGGCAGGGGCTGTGCCCGCCAGCGGTGCATTCGTTATAGATGCTGGCGCGAGTGCTGGTGGTACTCCGCTGCTATCGTTGGATTTGCACACGGACACCCGGATTCGTCTGCGTGCAGATTCTCTTACAGTTCCTTCTCAGCCAGGAGTGGATGGGCGATCTTTCGGTACTTGGGCTTTTGATTTTGAAGGTGGCATCCAGCTGGTCAATAGCGGCATCTTCAACATGAACTATGACCAGGCATATATGCTGGGCAAAATTGATGGCGCAGACTTGTATTATCGGCAGGGAACCACCAGCAATTCCTGGATGGCTATGCATGATTTTAACCTGAAGTGGGAAATCCCCCAAGGTACGCTGGGGATTAACAGCGAAGGTATTGTTCATCGTACCGGTGATCCGACTAATCCTGGAGTTTCACCGCTTACTAATGCTGACCTGATCAATCTGGCGCTGGATTTCGAATATATTCTTGGTAAAGGTGACGCCACTGAGGAATTCCAGATTCTTCCGGACTCTGATGCTCGCGGTCTAATGCATTTTGGTTGGCTGGGTAGCGTTAAGGATGTTGATTTGAAATGGATGTCTGGCGGGGTTTGGCAGGGTGGTACTGGCGGGCTTGCCTACGATGATCCAACGGCCACAACCTCTGCCGGTCTTCGTTTTAGTACTCAGTGGGATTTTGTGAGTCTTGCTGACGCCGTAAGCCTGGGCGATGTGGAAAAGGAATTTCGCTGGCGATTAGGCGAAACGGCAGATGTCGCCAGTACCACAGACAAGTCCCGTGTCAACTTTGAGCTCGGGGACTGGGCATTGTGGGGCGCTAGAACTGCAGAGAAACCTTCGGCACTATATTTCCCGTTGATTGCGCTTGATGTGATCAATGGAGCGGGGCAGGGCCCGGGTGGCCTTTGCTGGGGGCATGGTTCGCATTTGGATAACGCTACTTGTACGGCTGCTCCTGGGGCACAGTTTGTAAACGTCCAGCCAGGATATATTGGTGATAGCTTTGGTGCTTCAGTAGAGAATGCTGGTGACGCGGGAGCGTTAGCAGTGATTGTCCGTGATGGCCAGTTGCAGGCTTATTCCAGAAGGGTGAATCTGCTTGAACGAGATGCGGCAGGTAGTGAAACGTCGCGACAGTTTAATTGGGGGCTGATTTATTCCCTGGCAAATGTGAGTGGCAACTTCTATTTGTATCCAGGTGTGAGTGTCACGACAGATGCAAGCGGTAAAGTGAATGGGGTCACAGATAATCAGGGTGTGATAGCAGATCTTTTGCTAATGTCGCAGACCCTAGATGGCAACAATCAAGGCCATAACTGGGATCACGGCACTCATCTTATGATTGCTGATACTGAAGCCAGTATGGGTATCGGCTTCATGAGCTCAAGCTTTTTGTTGGCCGCTAATGACACTCGAATTCTGGTCAAGGATCAGGTGGGGGCGGACTTTTATTCTGGTGGGCTTGATTTTCTTTCCCCAGAAGCCCGATTTAATTACCGGGCCACTTTTGGTGGTGGTTTGCTGCCGGGCCACCCATCCTATGATCCCGGAAGTACGACTGTCCCACAAACTGTGCAAGGGGCTCTTATTGATTTAAACCTGGAAGGATTAGTCAATCTTCGGTTCTCTCCGTCTGATCCTAATGAGGCGAATAATCCGGATATGGCCAGAAACTTCCTAGGATACAGCGGCGCTTTGCGTCTTGATAATACGCCTCCCTCCTCAGGCGTGCTTGGCGGTAGTACCGAAGAGCTTTGCGGTGGTGGTGAGAGCTGTGGCAGCTATATATCCATTGCCGAACCTCGTTATCCCGATGTGGATATCAAGCTGGCACAGATTACTGGTGACTTGGCTTTCACAAATGGCAGGGTGGACGTTGTAGGAACTGGTGAGCGAGGGCCTGGCAGTGAACCTAAAATGGTCATCGCAAACGATATTTCTGTAGGCTATGCTGCTTACCCGCATATTCAAGGGGTGCTCACGGGAACCAATATTGCAGACCCCGGCGCTCAGCCTTTGGTAATTGACAAGATTATGCTGGGTGATGCGACTCTGGGTAAAATGGTAATCCCCTCGGCACAAATCCATTCAAGTATCACTTTGGAGCCCCAAAGTGCAGCATTCACTCCTCAATAGCAGGTTTCAGGTCTGGGGCCTGGGCTTGAGATCTGGAATGTGGGTCCAATCTCTCCTGGTGATCCGAGAGTAGGGCCCTGGAATATAGTTAAGTTGATTTAACTGATGCTGAAAATAGTGCTGCCGTTTATTAGTGATCAACCGCGAATATCATTGTCAGGCCCATCATTTAGTAGGGTAGTTTTCCCTGTGTGCTCCTTAGTGTTTGCATGTTGTTGAGCGATGGCGAATAGCTTTCCTGGGCACATGGCGAAGGGCAGGAATAATGGCCCTGATTCCGTTGAATCTTATGTTGAAGGGCGATGCAAAATTACTGCAACCGCCGCTCCAGCCCCTTCATTGCCAGCACCCGCGTACTAATCTCCTCGATCGACAACTCCGTGGCATCCAGATACGGAATATTGTGCTTGTTGTACATGGCCTCTAAGGCTCTTAACTCCATATCGCACTGCCGCAGGGAGGCGTATTTGCTGCCAGCCTTGCGCTCGCTGCGGATAGCGCTGAGGCGGTCTGCGTTGATAGTCAGGCCGAAGAGTTTCTGTTTGTGCTCGATTAGTGGCTTGGGCAGCCGAAGGTCGTCGAAGTCGTCTTCGGTGAGCGGGTAGTTGGCAGTGAACAGGCCGAATTGCAGTGCCAGGTAGAGACAGGTTGGGGTTTTGCCGGAGCGAGAAACACCAATGAGAATCACGTCCGCCTGATCGTAGTGGCGGGTGCGGGCGCCGTCGTCGTTGTCCAGGGCAAAATGCACGGCATTGATACGGATGCGGTAGGACTCCGCATCGCGGATGGCGTGGCTCTGGTTGATCTTGTGGCTGGAGCGCACGCCCAGTTCGTCTTCCAGGGGGTTTAGGAAGGCGCCGAACAGATCCAGTACCAGTCCGTCGCAGCCGTGTAGGAGGGCGCGATGGTCGTTGTTGACCAGGGTGGAAAAGACAACGGGCTTCTGGCCATCCTCTACCGAGGCTCTGTTGATGCGAGCGATGGCTTCCCGGGTCTGTTCATCAGACTGGACGAAGGGCAGGGTGATCTGCACAAACTCAATATCACCGAACTGGCTGAGCATGCTGTGGCCAAGGGTTTCTGCGGTGATTCCGGTGCCATCTGAGAGATAGAATGCCGTTCTTTTCATTGGTTTCAGCCGTATTCTGTGACTGTAGGAGCGGCGCTTGAGCCGCGAATTGCTCAACACGCGACTTGCCAGGCATATTCGCGGCTCAAGCGCCGCTCCTACGGGGTTTCGTAAGTCATTGTTTTCAATGATGACAGTCTAGAGGCAGCGATAGGCAGGGGCCAGTGCTATCTTTCAAGTTGTCGGGCAAATCCTGCCTTGGGCGTTGTCCCTGACTTCACATCCTTCTAAACTGCGCCGCATAGGCTGGTCCGCAGGTTAAATACCCTTTCATTTTCAATGGGATAGTCCTCCCAGGAGAGGCATGGCTAGCCACAGATGCAAGGATTGACCAAAGTCGTACCCAAATTACGACGATGGGCGGGCAAACTGTGCGAGTTTTGAGTAGAATGGCGGCTCGATTAGAGCCGGCTCAGGCCAGTAATCAACGGTAATACGTAAAAAGGAGACGACCTTGGCGGAATATGTAGTCTGGTTTCAGGACCTGGGGAAAAATGACGTTGAGCGTGTAGGCGGCAAGAATGCATCCCTCGGTGAGATGATCAGCAATCTGTCGGCAGCGGGTGTCTCCGTTCCGGGCGGTTTTGCCACCACCGCTGAAGCCTTTCGCGAGTTCCTCGAGCACAACAATCTGACCCAGAAAATCAACGAGGCCTTAAGCGCCCTGGATGTTGAGGATGTGGTTGCTCTGGCCAAGACCGGCGAACAGATTCGTCAGTGGGTTGTGGACGCCCCGTTCCAGCCAGCGCTGGATAGCGCTATCCGTGAGGCTTACGCACAGATTGGCGAAGGAAATGCTGATTTGCCGGTGGCAGTACGTTCTTCTGCCACTGCGGAAGATCTGCCCGATGCCTCCTTTGCGGGTCAGCAGGAAACCTTCCTCAATATTCGCGGTATCGACAGCGTAATGATTGCCGTCAAGGAAGTGTTTGCCTCTCTATTCAACGATCGTGCCATCAGTTACCGGGTTCACCAGGGCTTTGATCACAAGCTGGTTGCACTGTCCGCCGGCGTTCAGCGCATGGTGCGTTCCGAGACTGGTGCCGCTGGCGTGATGTTCTCCATGGACACCGAGTCCGGTTTCAAGGACGTGGTCTTTATTACCGCTTCCTACGGCCTGGGTGAAATGGTAGTGCAAGGTGCAGTGAACCCGGATGAGTTCTACGTTCACAAGAAAACCTTGCTGAACAAGAAACCCGCCATCCTGCGTCGCAACCTTGGCAGTAAGATGCAGAAAATGGTCTATGGCGCCGAAGCTTCTGCGGGCAAGTCTGTGAAAATTGTGGACGTGGATAATGCCGAGCGCATGGTCTACTGCCTCAATGACGAGCAGATCGAAAACTTGTCCCGTCAAGCCATCGAGATCGAAAAACACTACGGTATGCCCATGGATATTGAATGGGCGCTGGATGGCGACGACAACAAGCTTTACATCGTGCAGGCCCGCCCGGAAACCGTGAAGAGCCGCTCCGATGTGAATGTGATGGAGCGCTACCTGCTCAAACAGACCGGCAAGGTCTTGGTAGAGGGCCGCTCCATTGGCCAGCGTATCGGTGCCGGCAAGGTGCGCATCGTTACCAACATCAAGGAAATGGACAAGGTCCAGCCGGGCGATGTTCTGGTTACCGACATGACCGACCCGGACTGGGAGCCGGTCATGAAGCGTGCGGCGGCCATTATCACCAACCGGGGTGGGCGTACCTGTCACGCGGCGATCATTGCTCGTGAGCTTGGGGTGCCGGCCATTGTAGGCTGTGGCGATGCCACTGATGTGCTCAAGGACGGTCAGGAAGTGACTGCGTCCTGTGCCGAGGGTGATACCGGCAAGATCTATGAAGGCCAGCTGGAATTCGATATTCAGCGTAACTCCATTGAATCCATGCCCAAGCTGCCGTTCAAGATCATGATGAACGTGGGCAACCCGGATCGCGCCTTCGATTTCGCCGGTCTGCCGAACCAGGGTGTTGGTCTGGCGCGTCTGGAATTCATCATCAACCGCATGATCGGGGTGCACCCGAAAGCGCTGCTGAACTACGACACTCTGCCCAAAGATGTGAAGCAGAACGTGGACAAGCGCACTTCCGGTTACGGTGACCCGGTGGACTTCTACGTGGAAAAGCTGGTCGAGGGGATCTCCACCCTGGCCGCCGCTTTCCACCCGGAAAAGGTGATTGTTCGCCTGTCCGACTTCAAGTCCAACGAATATGCCAACCTGATCGGCGGCAAGCTCTACGAGCCGGAAGAAGAGAACCCCATGCTGGGCTTCCGGGGCGCCAGTCGTTACATCAGCGAAAACTTCCGTGACTGTTTCGAGCTGGAATGCCGTGCGCTGAAAAAAGTCCGGGATGTTATGGGCTTCACCAATGTGGAAATCATGGTGCCCTTCGTGCGGACGGTGGGCGAAGCCGAGCAGGCCGTTGATCTGCTGGCCAAGAACGGTCTGAAGCGTGGCGAGAACGGCCTGCGTGTGATCATGATGTGCGAGCTGCCCACCAATGCACTGCTGGCTGACGACTTCCTGCAGCACTTTGATGGCTTCTCTATCGGCTCCAACGACCTGACTCAGCTCACGCTGGGCTTGGATCGGGATTCCGGTATTGTCAGCCACCTGTTTGACGAGCGGGATCCGGCGGTCAAGAAGTTGCTCAAGATGGCCATCGATGCCTGTAATGCCCAGGGCAAGTACATCGGTATCTGTGGCCAAGGACCTTCGGATCACCCCGATCTGGCCAAATGGCTGATGGAGCAGGGCATCTCTTCTGTGTCTCTGAACCCGGATTCGGTACTCGACACCTGGTTCTACCTGGCGGAGAAGCACGGCAACTGATTTTTTGCCTGCTTGACCTGCAAGGTGCTTCACAGCACAGTAAAAAGCCCGCGATTGCGGGCTTTTTACGTTATGGGCTGGTTGGCAGAGACGTTCCTCAGCGGTTTCCTTTTCCTCTTTTATGTTGAAGAGTCTGTGGATGCGGATAGAGGTCTGAGCAAGAGGAATCTGGGCTGCCATGGACCGCAAGTTCAAAAACCTGGATGAAGGTAAGCCATGTTTCATCGCCTGCTAAGGACTCTGGATCTGTACGACGGCCTGCGACTGCCTGTCAAAGTGGGCCGGTTGGAGCTGTTGCTGATCCATGAGGAGGGGGAGACCCGGTTAATGCAACGGCGCTGTCCCCATGCGGATTTCCCACTGGATCGTTGCACCATCAGCCATGGCGAGCTGCGCTGTCCCGGCCATGGGCTGATGTTTTCCCTGCGAAGCGGCCGCTGTCTCAGCGCTGGCTACCAACTCGAGCAATATCCACTGAGTTATGACGGCCCGTGGTTGGGAGTGGATCTGCCCGCATAGTAGAGGCGCAACATTACCTGAAAACGAAACGCTGATTTTAAGCCAGCTTGCGGGCACGCTTGTGCAGAAAATCAGGGGGCAGCTTACTGGCGAATGGGTGAGGCGTAGACCACTTTCTCTTCGCCAAGCCCGGCAACAAAGTGGCTGCTATAGCGCTGGCGTAGTTGTTTGACCTTGCGCACATAGGCCTGGGTTTCCTTGAAGGGGGGGATGCCGCCGTAACGGCGCACATTGCCTTCCCCAGCATTATAGGCCGCCAGGATATGGTCCAGGGTGGAGAATTTGCCTTTCAGGTACGCCAGGAAGCGGGTGCCGCCGAGGATGTTTTCCCGGGCATCAAAAGGATTGCTGACTTCCAGATAAGCAGCGGTTTCTGGCATCAGCTGCATCAATCCCTGGGCGCCAACGCGGGATATGGCCTGAGGGTTGAACAGGGATTCAGCATGGATTACGGCCTTTACCAGAGCCGGGTCTACCCGGTGCTGGCCTGCCGCCAGGGTGATCAGATTGTCGTAGCGGTCCCGCTCTGCATCACTCAGCGCGCGGCGCTGGTAATTCCAGCCTTTGCGGATGGATAGCAGGGTATGGTTGCGGCCAACCCGGTCTTGAGGTTGATCCGTAAACAGAATGGTGCCGTCAGCGGCGCGATACTTGTATATATCACTGGCCCCGACAGTGCCTGAAAAACTGATCATGCCGCTCATTAGTAGAGCCAGCAGCCCGCTCAGTCGCATTGGTATCCCGTTCCCCGTTAATGCGCTGTGGTGTGCCACGCGTTGTTGTTGTAAGGAAAAGCCCTGTGAGCTTTTCTGGCCGACGTTACCCCCATGATAACGTCAGGCCTGACAGGTATTACCCATGACCGACGAGTTGTCGGTATGAGCCGCTGAGCGTACCCGACCAGCGCTCAAACATCATACTATCGCTGCCCTCGACGCCCAAGAGGTCTGGCGCACATTTCGGCTTCATTCTGGCATATGGGTAAATCCATTGCTGTTGGCTATGGCACGTATTAGCTCACCAGCCTTGTTAATCCCTTCGCCCTGCGCACAATAGGGGCAAACCTAGCAGGAGACAGCAGTGACAACAGAATTTGATCTGGTGGTGATCGGTGCCGGTTCCGGCGGCGTTCGAGCGGCGCGGATGGCTGCCAGCCACGGCGCCCGGGTTGCCATCATCGAGGAACGTTTTTTTGGCGGTACTTGTGTGAATGTGGGCTGTGTTCCCAAGAAGCTGTTCTCTTATGGTTCCCATTTCCCCCAGGAATTTGCACTGGCCGAAGATTTCGGTTTTTCCGTGCAGGGCTGGTCGTTCGACTGGGCAACCCTGCGGGACAACAAAAGCCGGGAAATTGAGCGCTTGAATGGCATTTACCAACGCATACTCGATCAGGCCGGAGTCACTGTTTTCGAAGGACATGGCAAGGTATTGGGCCAGGGACGAGTTGCGGTGGAGGGCCAGGAACTGAGCGCAGCCAATATCCTGATCGCCACCGGCGGTAAGCCCTATGTGCCTGAATTTCCCGGCTGTGAGCTGGCACGGATCTCCGATGACCTGTTCTATCTGGAGTCGCTGCCTGAGCGGGTAGCGGTGGTGGGTGGCGGCTATATTGCTACCGAATTCGCCGGCATCCTGCATGGCCTGGGCTGTCAGGTCACCCAGGTATATCGGGGTGATCTCTTCCTGCGCGGGTTTGACGGAGATATTCGTCAGTTCGTGGCAGAGCAGATGCGCGGGCAGGGGGTGGATCTGAAGTTCAACAGTGACGTTACCCGCCTGGATAGTGTCGGCAGCGGCAAGCAGGTCACCTATCAGGACGGCAGCCAGCAAACCTTTGACGAAGTCTTTTACGCCACCGGCCGCGTGCCAAAGCTGGATGGGTTGTTTGCAGACGGGGCGACGCCAACGCTGACAGAGAAGGGGGCGATCAAGGTTGATGACGGCTTTGCCACCTCCATCCCGGGCCTTTACGCCCTGGGCGATGTGATCGACCGTGTCCAGCTGACCCCCGTGGCCCTGGCTGAAGGCATGTGGCTGGCTGCGCAGCTGTTCGGCGAGAGCAAGCCGCAGGCCACAATGGATTACCGCAATATCGCCACCGCTGTTTTCAGCCACCCGAACATCGGCACCGTAGGGCTCAGTCAGGAAGAAGCGCTACAGCAGGCCTCTGCAATCCGGGTTTACAAAAGTGGCTTCAGACCCATGCGTTACACCCTGGGTCACAAGCAGGAACGCAGCTTTATCAAGCTGATCGTGGACGACGAAACTGACAAAGTGCTTGGGCTACATATGGCCGGCGAGGACGCGGCAGAAATCACCCAGGGGTTCGCCGTTGCTATCAAGATGGGCGCCAGCAAAGCGGATTTTGACGCTACCGTGGGCATCCACCCGACGGCCGCTGAAGAGCTGGTAACCATGCGTCAGGGGGAAAGAATCACCGCCTGACCATCAAAATATCGCTTCCCTGGCCGTAGGAGCGCCGCCAGCGACGCTCCTACGGCCAGGGAGTCAGATTCTCTCCAGTTTCACAGGTAGTCCATCACCGGGCACCGGCAGGCTGGTGGTATCCACCGGCATCTCATAGTCCTGCGGTACGCTCCAGCGATAATTGAGCAGCACCTGGTGCAGAATCGCCTTTACCTGCATTTCCGCAAAGTGCAGGCCGATACATTTGTGCGCACCGCCCCCGAACGGCACCCAGGCATAAGGGTGCACCTTGTCTTCCCGGCGGGCTTCACTGAACCGTTCCGGGTCGAACTTTTCCGGTTCCGGCCAGTACTCTTCCATGTAATGCGTGAAGTAGGGCACCACATTGATAAAGCTGCCACGGGGGATGAAAAAGCCCTCGTATTCCACGTCCTTGACGGTCTTGCGAGGCAGGGATGGCACCGGGGCACAGAGCCGCAGTGCTTCTTTCATGGCCATGCCAATGCCTTCCAGCCGGGGCAGGTCTTCATAGTCCAGGCAGGTTTTGCCAAGGGCCTGGCTTTCTTCCCGCAGACGCTCCTGCCATTGTGGGTTCTTGGCCAGATAATAGAAGAGGGTGGAGAGCGTGATGGTGGACGTATCGTGGGCCGCCATCATCAGGAAGATCATGTGGTTGACCACATCGTCATCGCTGAATTGTTCGCCATCTTCTGTTTCGGCGTGACAGAGCACACTGAACAGATCGGAATCGCGGCTTTGCCGTTTGGCGGCAATTTCCTTGCGGAAAAAGGCCTCCAGTAGCTTTCTTCCCTTGAGACCTTTTGACCAGCGCAGGCCGGGGACTCGAGTACGCACGATGGCGGTACCGGCGCGAACCGTATCCACGAAAGCCCGGTTGATGTCATCAGCCTCAGGGCCCAGCTCATAGCCCATGAATACATCTGTGGCCAGATCCAGGGTGAGCTGTTTTACCGCATTCAGCACATGAAAATCTGCAATGTCTTTCCAGGGGGCAATGCCTGAAGTGATATGCGGGCCCATCCGCTCCAGATAGCCCTTGAGCACATCCCGATTGAAGGCCTGCTGCATGATCTTGCGATGCCAGCGGTGCTCCTCGAAATCCAGCAGCATGATGCCGCGATGGAAAAAACGACCAATAAAGTAATCCCACCCCTGGTGATTGGAAAACAGATCGCCCCGATTGAGCATGACGAACTGGTTGGCATCCGGCCCCAGCAGTTGCACCATTTTCAGGCCAAATACGCTAGTCCATGAGACCGGACCGTATTGGTCGTAGCGCTTGCGCATCAGGCCGATGGGGTCGCGCATGAAGGAGAGGGTATGGCCGATAAGTGGCAGCCCCTTGTCGCCGGGCACAGCTCGAAGCTGACTTTGCGCGGGCAGCGGACAAAACGGTTGTGACATGAATCTCTCCCAATAAACAGAGCGTTTACTATTAGCTTGATACCTCGCCCAGCTCAATACCACTAAACAGATTTCGTTATGGCATTTCCCTGTCAGCCGAATGGCTCAGATCCCTTGGTCTCCAGTGGTTGTGTGCTGTTTTTTTAACCTGTCCCTGTCCGACTCACAGCCCGGCAAGGCTGGGGCCGGTCACTCAAGGGTTATGCACTCGGTTATCCACAGAAACTGTGGACAGAAAAAGAGAACCGGTGGGCACTGGGAGAGCCTCTAAGGCCTGTGTATGATTCGGCAACAAACAAAAACTGCGTGCAGGCCCAGGTTGAGCCCGCTTCGAGAGAGGGGGCTTCCAGTGGTCGAATTGCTTAAGTCAAAACCCGGATCAAGCAGGGCGTCGGCGCCAATAGGCGCGAATGCCCGCAGAGCCCTGGCCTGCAGACAGTCCGCAAGCCTGCTGTATTAAGGAGAACAAGGAATGCGTCGTGTGGTGTTTAACCAGAAGGGGGGAGTGGGTAAATCCAGTATCACGGTAAACCTGGCTGCCATCAGTGCTGCCGAAGGAAACCGCACCCTGGTGGTGGATCTGGACCCGCAGTGCAATGCCAGCCAGTACCTGTTGGGGATGCCTGCCTACAGCAATGGTGAGGGCCCCAAGCCGAATATCGGCACCTTCTTTGCCCAGACGCTGTCGTTTCGGTTGAAAGAAAAGGACGCCCGTGACTATGTGCACGCCACGCCTTTCCCGAACCTGTTTGTATTGCCTTCGGATGGGGAGCTGGGCGAAATCGAGCACATGCTGGAATCAAAGCACAAGATCTACAAGCTCCGTGGCCTGCTGAAAAGCCTGTCCAAGGATTTCGATACCATCTTTGTCGATACCCCGCCAGCGTATAACTTTTATACCCTGTCCGCGCTGATTGCTGCTGACCGTGTATTGATACCCTTCGATTGCGATGCCTTCTCTCGCAAAGCGCTGTATACCCTGCTGGAGAACATTCAGGAGGCTCGCGAAGATCACAATGACGAGCTGCAGGTGGAAGGCATCGTCGTCAACCAGTTCCAGCCCCGTGCCCGCTTGCCGCAGGAGCTCGTGGCGTCGCTTGTGGAAGAAGGTTTGCCGATGCTGAGCAGCAAGCTTTCTGCCAGTGTGGTAATGCGAGAATCCCACGAACAGGCGACCCCCCTGGTTAATTTGCAGCCCAAGCACAAGCTGACCGAAGAATATCGGGCATTGTTCCACGAGCTCAATGACCGCTAATCCGTTTCGCAAGCAGGCGTCTCGCCGTGCCGAGCGGATATTGCGCTCGGCCACGGCTAGCCGATGGCTGGCCAAGGCGGCATTCAACCGCTCTGAGCAGTTGCAGCAACGGCTGGGGGAAGCGGCGGGGCAGCTCAGGCTGCTGGCCAGGATGCTGCTGGACTGGACGACCGGACGATACCGCCAGGTGCCCTGGGGAACCCTGCTCACCATCACCGGAGCGCTGGTGTATTTCCTGATGCCCCTGGATGCTATTCCAGACCCGATTATTGGCCTGGGTTTGCTGGATGATATTGGGGTGCTGGCCAAGGCCTGGCAATTTGCCGGAAAGAATATCGAACGGTATCAGCAGTGGCGTGAGAACCAGGACGTCTCTGCTGCAGGCCCATAACCACCTGCTAACTGTTCATAGGCCCTATGGCTGTAAGGCCTTTACCACGAAATGATCATGACGTGAGCCAGGATTCAGTGGCAAGGCTCTGCCCGGGCAGGGGCTTCGCTTGAAAGGCAGAGTGATAATGACCATTTTGATATCAATGCCGGGTTCCTCTCTTTTATGAATTTTGTGATAGTGTTTACTCATATTGAGTGAGTGCCTGCCCTGGGCCGGCGTGATCAAACCAAAAACAAGCAATTCACAACAACAATTAGCGATCAGGAAAAGGGAGTAGTTATGGGCAAGCGTCTGCTGGGGAGCCTTCTGGCTATCGCCTTGCTGCCAGTGCAGGGGATGGCAGCCATTACCAATGCGGATCTTGAAGAGTTTGAGTTGTCGCTGTGGAAGGTGCGCACAAATTTCCATATGCTCACAGTCATGGCAGGCAGTGATATTTATGCGTCCGACCTGAAGCGTACTATTTCCCAGACTAGACAGTCCCTTTCCGAACTGAGAGCCAATGCTGAGGGCAGCGAAGAGCGCCAGTTTGTGGCAGATCTGGAAAAGGATTTGGCATTATATGTAGATGCCGCCAAGGGCAATACCATGGCGGAGCAAGGATACACCAATGCCTATGTGATCAAGGATGTGAACGAACTTCCCGCGATCATGGCGGAAAAAATGGATGCTTTCGAAAATACCACCAGCGGTAAGTATGATGAGATTCGTGAGCTATCGGCCTACCTTCAGCGAATGACATCCGAGTACTTGAATGTGGCGGCGGACCCTGCCGGTGGTATGGCAGCAGGTTCGGATGAGGGGCGACTGGATTTCAAGAATGCCGTACCGGAATTTGAGAAGATGCTGAAAGCCGCGCAGCAACAGTATGCCGGGGATGAAGCCATGACCCGGGCTCTGGATCAGGTAGCGGTCAAGTGGAAGTTCATTCGTCAGTCCATGGTCAAGTTCTATGAAAATGCGGTGCCGTTCCTGATCTATCGCTATACCAGACAGATGGTGGACACACTGGAGCAGGCGATCAGCCTGGCCTCCACAGATATGGCTAAGCCCACCTTCGGGCCAGTTGAATAGCCACAATTGCCAGATTGGCATTCATTCAGGCCCCCGCTAACGGCGGGGGTTTTTCGTGGGGTAAAGAAAGAGGAATCGGGGTGAAAAAACAAGGAATGTGGATGTTGGCAGGGGCGCTGATGGCGGCTGTTTCAGGCGCTCAAGCAGCATTTTCTGCAACGGAACTGGCAATGATGGAAGCAGACGCCTGGCGTGCCAGGATGGGGTTTCATCTACTTTCGATTCGTGGCGACAACCCGGAGGATCGAGACGCGCTCAGGCAGTTGCTTGATGATGGCGAGCGCCGGGTGGCTGAGCTGAAAGGGCAGGCCGAGGGTGAAGAGGCGGCCCAGGCCAAGGCCTTTGACCAGGCCTGGGATGACCTGTCCAAACGCGCTCTCGACAACCCGTTGGCGTCTCTGGGTTATGCGGACTATGGCGCCATGAGCGAGATGAACACAACTACTCTGGCGGTTGCCGAGCTCGCTGGTGAGGCCGACTCCGGCGACAAAGGCGCTTATCTTGATATTGCGGAGTTGTCGGTTTCCATGCAGCGCCTGGCTAGTGAATACCTTGCGTTGGCCGCCTTCCCGTCGGCAGGCATGCCGACCGGCACTGGGCTGCCGCCGATGGATTTTGCCCTTGAAGCAAAAGCCATTGATGATCAGCTGGAGAATCTAAAGGGACGCTATGCCAGTGATGCCCGGGCGAGCGAGGTGCTGGCATTTGTTGAGCAGCGTTGGGTTTTCGTGCGCAATACCATCCCGCGGATGAACGAGAACGATGCCAATAAGGTCCCGTACCTCTTTTATCGCTATGCAAGCCAGGTCGCAGAGCACATAGAGGAGCTGGTAGCCCCCTGAGCTAAAAGGTAGCACTTTCCGGGGGAACAAAAGGGGCGTTCTCCCGGAAAGTATGGCTATGGGTGTGTCAGTATCAATCTGAGCGTGTTGCCAGCCAGTCGGCGCTGATACGCCACGCCTGGCTGGGTGCCTTGGAGCCGGAGAATACCCCGGCATGGCCGCCAGGGACTTCCTCGAAACGTTTTTCCTGGCTGCCGACCAGCCGTAGCACTTCCTTGGCGGCGCGCAGGCTGACGATATTGTCGGTGGTGCCGGCAAACGCCAGCAGGTCCTGGTGAATCGCAGAAAAATCCACACTACGACCACCTATACGGATTTTCCCCTTGGCCAGGCTGTTGGCCAGAATCATTTTCTCGATCACTTCGCGCACGACCGCACCCGGATAATCCACCATATCGTTGAACCATTGACCCATAGTCATGTACTCGGTGACGTATTCCCGGTCGGCAATGTTCTTCACCAGATCCAGATAAGCCTGCACCACCCCTGGCGGATTGGTCATTTTAAAGCCGAAAGTCAGCAGCCCTGCCGGGATGTGGAACAGCTTGTCGTCCAGTGGCTCTAGACGCAGCTTGAACCAGTCATGGAGTTGCATGGCGGGGATGGATGCCAGGCCCAGGGCCTTGCCGAAAGGACCACTCTTGTGGAAATTCACCGGGCTGGCAATGGTGATCAGGCTGCGCACCGGCGCATCCAGGTGTCCCCCGAGGTACATCAGGCAAAGCAGGCCGCCCATGCAGTAGCCCATCAGATTGACCTGCTCCTGACCGGAATGCGCCTTGACCGTGTCCACTGCCGCTGGCAACCAGCGATTCACATAAGTATCCAGATCCAGGCTGCGCTCTGCCTGGGAGGGCTTGCCCCAATCCACCAGATAAATGTCATAGCCCCGGGCCATCAGATAGCGGACCATTGAGCGGTTCGGCATCAGGTCATAGGTCCAGCAATGAATGCCCAATGCGGGCACCAGAATCAGGGGAGTGCGGTATTTATGGAGCTCAACAGGCATGGTCTGGTCATTGACCGGAATCTCGGCCATGGGCGGCAGGCTATAATGGCGAACCGCCATGATGCCGTCGCGGTAGATTTCATCCCAGGGGCATTTGTCGATCTGGATAAACCGCTGTGGATGCCGCCGACGCTCGACGATATGTCCAACGGCACGCAGACTGGTCTTGAAACGGGATGACGTCGCCATGGAGGGCCTCCGACAATGAGGGGGATGAAATGCTAGCGGCAGGGCAACGTATTACCATGGTGAAAAAGTAACACTTTGCAGATTAATGTCGACTCGCTAATCTAGCGCGCCCGACGCACAGGAGGCATTGGCCGTCGTGACAAACTCATCATTACCTTACACCCGCCTGGATGTCTGTAACCGCTTTCTGGAGTCTGTAAGACACTCTGTTGTGCTGGGACTGGAAGTGCTAAGCGCTGAAGAAAACGCGGTGCGGGTCCGGGTTCCCTGGCGTGAAGATCTGGTCGGCAATCCGGAAACCGGTGTCATGCATGGTGGTGCCATCTTTGCCATGATGGATCACGCTGGCGGCATGGCAGTGACCTGCCGTACCTTCCCGACATTTGAAATTACCCCCACCATCGACTTTCGCGTGGATCATCTGCGCGGCCCTGAAAAGGGCGCAGCCGTATTCTGCGAAGCCACCTGCTATCGGCTCACTACCCACGTGGCCTTTGTACGCATTACCACCTGGGAGGAGGGCAATGAAGATGAGCCCATCGCAACCGGTCTGGCAACCTATACCCGACTGAAAATCGAAACGGCAGGCAAGGTGGTGGGGCAATGAAAGCACTGAAAACCCTGATTGAAGAATGTCGCGCTGGTGAGGCGGATTACCAGAGTCTGATTGACCGGGTACCCTATGCACGCTTTCTGGGCATCCAGGTAGTGGCGCAGGGTGACGAGCTGACCTTCGTGCTGCCCAAACATGACAATGTGGTGGGCAATCCGACCCTGCCGGCCCTGCATGGTGGGGCGGTGGCTGGCTTTATGGAGCAGGCCGCGATTATCTTCATTTTGCTGCAAATGGGTGAGCCAAGGGTACCCAAGACCATCGATTTCACCATCGATTACCTGCGGGCCGGTCTTTTCCGAGACACCTATGCGGAATGCAGCGTGACCCGGCTGGGGCGCCGAATTGCCAATGTGCATATCAGCGCCTGGCAAAAAAACCGCCAGGAACCCATTACCATTGCCCGGGCCCATTTCCTCTTGTCTGATGATGCAGGCTGACGTCGCAGACTTTTGAGCATCAAGCATCCGCTGTTTTGTAGGGTGTACTGAGTCTAAGCGAGCTGCACCATCCAACCCCCGAATTGGTGCAGTTCGCTTAGGCTCAGTGCACCCTACGTCTTTCTGAGAGATTTTTCTGGTTTTGCGCTTATTGTGATTCTGCGCCAACCTCCGTCCCGATTGTCAGAACGCGACATTGTTCCAGCAACCACATCCGCCTAGCGTTTAAGTGAACCTGTTCAGGGCGCAACGTTGCGTCCTGGAGTGTGCGCTACAACGCTAAAAAGGGTGTTTTCATGAAAATAACCAACGTCACCTCTCCACCCACATCGGTGAGCATTTACGAAAACTGGGACGGCCCCGGTGCCGATGATATTGAAGACAAGCTGACCCCTGGCCATGTGCAGGATGTGGTGGAAATCTTCCAGACCCCGCTGACCGGCCATTACAACTGGGACTACTCCAGTGCCGATGGGCGTATCCGCAAGCTCTACCGCCTGGGCAAGGAACTGAACTGGAATGCGGACATGGATCTGGACTGGAGCCAGACCTTTCCCAGGAGCGAGGTGCCCCTGGATCAGTCCTTCAACCCGTTCAATGGTTGGCCTACCTTCGAGGCGCTTAGCGACGACGAAAAACTGCGCTTCGGGTGGCACAATCTTGCCTGGATGCTGGCGCAATTCATGCACGGGGAGCAGGGTGCGTTACTGGTGGCTTCACAGCTGGCAAGTTGTGCTCCTTCCTACGATGCGAAGCTCTATGCGGCCAGCCAGACCTTCGATGAAGCGCGGCATGTGGAAGTGTTCACCCGCTACCTGCAGGAAAAGATCGGCATTCTCTACCCGGTGAATCCAAATCTGAAAGCCCTGCTCGACAAGATCCTCTCGGATCCTCGCTGGGATCTGAAATTTATCGGTATGCAGATCATCATCGAAGGCCTGGCCCTGGCGGCTTTCAATACCCTCAAGCTGACCGCCCATGATCCGCTTCTCAAGCAGATCATCCACCTGGTTATTCGCGATGAAGCGCGGCACGTTACCTTTGGTGTCAACTACTTGGAGGACTTTGTTGAGACTCTTTCTGAAGAAGAAAAAGAAGAGCGGGCGCACTTTGCCTTTGAGGCCTGCGTGGTCATGCGTGAGCGTCTGATCAGCACCGAGGTGTTTGAACACTTTGGCTGGGATGTGGACGAGGCCCGTGAACAGGTGCTGTCTTCCACCATCATGGCCCAATTCCGCAATCTGCTGTTCACTCGCATCATGCCCAACCTGAAACGCATCGGCCTGCTCACCGAGTCGGTTCGCCCCCGTTTCGAAGAACTGGGCATCCTTCAGTTCGAAAATCTGGTGGATGACGGCGAAGTGGACTGGGCCGAGTTGTCGAAACCTCTCTACGACGAAGCCTCCTAGCCCCGTTTTTGTAGGGGGCTGCTGGTCTGCAAGCCGCCTCCTACAAAACGCCAGGCTGTGTGTTGGGCGCGCAGAGGCGCGCCTTCCCGCCGCGTGATCGGTGCTGTTCGCCTTAGGCGCAGAGCTCTCTACGGTTTATCACAGGCTGGCGACCTTCACTATTCCCTGTCTAACTGGCTTGGCCAATGCTTGGCTTGTGGCCTGATAGGCCTGCTGTAATGCCATGCGACCCTGTTCCAGCTTCCCCGGACCGCTGCGGCTCAGGCCGTCAAGGGCCAGGGTGATCAGGTTGCGGCGCAAAGGCGCCTGCAGGGCAGGGCTATTGGCCCGTCGCCACGGGGAACGGGATTGCAGATGGTGATAGAGTACGCGCTCGCCGGGCCAGGTGCCGGCCAGACCATGCCGGTCGGCAATACCACCATCCCAGTAGTAACCGCCGTCGATGCGCGCCGGCTGGAACAGGAAGGGCACGGCGCAGGATGCATAGACGGCTTCAACCGGGTCCCCGGCGCTCAGTACCCGGGTGCGACGGCTGCCGGCATGCCAGGCGGAAATGGCCACTGGGGTGGGGCTAAGGGCCAGGTCCGTTATCGGTACCAGCTCTTGCAGCAATGTCCGGAAACGCTTGCCAGCGAGCAAACCGAGCCCTGGAGCCGGGTCCCAAAAGTGCTCCCGGGACAGCCCGAGTAGAGTCTGCTCCATGCTTTTCGGACACGCCTGGCTGGCCATACAGGCGGCCACCAGCGCGCCGGCACTGGAGCCGCAATAGCGGGCGGGCTGTAATTCATGTTCTTTCAGGGCTTTGACGACACCAAAATGGGCAAAGAAACCAAAAAAACCGGACGACATGGCCAGAGTAAAGGGGCGCTCGGCCAACCAGTCCGCCATGCTTGGGGCGGGAAATGTCTTCATTGAACTCTTCCTCTGCGGCGACAAACCCTAACCCGGGCACCCTCAGCCATACAATCCTGTTGACCGCCGTGGCGGTGACCGCATTGGGTCAGACCCTGGTATTTACCCTGCTTCCTTCCCTGGGCCGGGCCACTGGCCTGGCGGAAATGCAGGTGGGGCTGATCATCAGTTGTTCGTCGCTGATTTTTGCTCTGGCCAGCCCGGTATGGGGTACCCTCAGCGAATCCCTGGGTCGCAAGCGGGTGCTGGTGATCGGGCTGAGCGGCTATTCCCTGGGTACGCTGATGTTTGCGGTGGTGTTCGATATTGGTCTGCACAGCGGTCTGGTCGGTGGCTTGCTGGTGGCCGGTCTGGTGCTCAGTCGTATGGTGCAGGCGGCGATCATGGCCGCCACGCCGGCCGCCGCCGCAGCCTATACCGCAGATATCACTACCCCGGAGCAGCGCACCCAGGGTATGGGGCGTATCGGTGCAGCGAACAATCTGGGGACAGTGATCGGGCCGGTATCCGGTGGGCTGCTGGCGGCGGTGGGCCTGGTCTTTCCGCTCTATGGCGTGGCGGCCCTGACCGCACTGATGGCTATCGCAACAGCCTTGTGGCTGCCTCAATCCCCGCACCAGCCTACGGCGCGCACCGTGTCCCTGGGCAAGGTGCTGCGCAGTGGTCTCGGCGCCTATGCGGACCCGCGACTGCGGGACTTGCTGCTCACCGGGGTGATGCTGTTCATGAGCTTTGCGCTGATTCAGCAGACCCTGGGCTTCCTGTTTCAGGACCACTTCGGGTTATCCCCCGCGGCGGCGGCCCGCGCCCTTGGCCTGACCATGATGGCGGCGGCGGTTACCTCCCTGTTTGGTCAGATTGTCGTGGTGCAATGGCTGCGGGCACCGGCCACGTTGCTGGTGGCCCTGGCTGTCCCGGCGCTGGGCGTCGGCGCCTTGATTCTGTGGCTGGCAGACCGGCAACTGGTGATGAGTTTTGCGGTATTGCTGGTGGGGCTCGGCCTGGGCTTTGGCATGCCGGCGATCATGTCTCTGGCCAGCCTGCGAGTCAGTAGTGAAGAACAGGGGCGGGTGGCCGGTCTGGCCAGCGCCTGCCCGGCACTGGGCTTTATTCTCGGGCCGCTGGTTGGCACCGGGCTGTACACCCTGGATCATCGCTGGCCCTATCTGCTGGTATTGTCCCTGATGGTGCCACTGGCCTGGCTGGCCTGGCGGCTGGTTCGTTCTGCGGCGGCTAGTGCGTAGGGTGCCAGTGGCGAGGTCCGGGTTTCGAGTCGCGAAAACCGGTCAAAATACGTCAGCTTCGTAGGGTGCACTGAGCCTAAGGCGAACTGCACCGATTCGGCGCTGGGGATGGTGCAGTTCGCCTTAGGCTCAGTGCACCCTACGGTGAAAGTTGGGGCCGGTGAGTCATCAAGTCAGGCATTCACTGACAACGACTTCCACAGATGGGCCGCCATCAGGCTGCGCCAGGGGCGAAAGCCTGCCAACCAGAGCTCGGCTTCACGGGCAGTAGGTGGCGCGGCATTGCCCAATAACTGCTGGATGGCCCGGCGTACGGCCACGTCCCCATGCAGGCTGCCGTCCATCCAGGCATACCCCCTCAGCAGTGCATAGTGAACGCTCCAGGGACCCAGCCCACGTATTTCCAGCAAGCTCTTCCGTAAGGTTTCCAGGTCGGGCTGCGCCATGTGAATCTCGGGCAGAAGGGTCTCGTCAAGGCAGAGTCGGGCAACGGTGAGCAGACACTCCGCCTTGCTGCGCGAAAAGCCGCAGGCCTTCAGTGTTTCCGCGTCTGTGTTGGCAGCATCCTTGGCATCGGGGTAGCAGTAAAGGCCGTTACTGTGCCTGCGGCCCAGGCGCTGTATAAAACGTCGGCGAATGGAAACGGCGGCCGCCACACTGATTTGCTGGCCGATGATGGCCCAGCTCAGTGCCTCAAACGGTGAGGCGGATTGTGATACCCGCAATCCGGCCTGGGTGCGCACCATTGCGCCCACCAGGGGATGCCTGCCGCTCTGCGCCTCGAATTCTTGTGTTGGCTGATCCAGGCCAAGCAAGTGACGAGCAAAGGCGTCCAGTGAAACGCTGGCTGAGGGCGCCTCAGCGTCACATTGCAAGGTAATACGGGCCTGACCGGGCTCATGGAATGCCACTGTTAGCAGGGTGGGTACCTGTTGCCAGATGAAGGCTTTCTCCAGCATCCCGGCATCGACTTTCTCTGCTACTGCTTCAACATCCCTTCGGTGGAAATCAAGGAAGGCCTCGCGCCCGAAATCCGCCGGTAGCGGTAAAGCTAGCTCGACTGTTTGTTCCCTCACTCACTCTCCTTGTTTTCAAGCTCGCGTTCCAGTAGGACCCGCTTGCGCTCCACGCCCCAGCGATAGCCGGACAGGCTGCCATCGCGGCGTACAATCCGATGGCAGGGAATCGCCACGGCTAATGTATTGGCGGCGCAGGCCGACGCAACGGCCCGTGCGGCTCCCGGTTGGCCAAGCGTTTCGGCCAGAGCCTGATAGGACAGGGTGGTGCCCGGTGGTATCTGCTGCAGCGCCTGCCAGACCCGTTGCTGAAATGCGGTGCCGCGAATATCCAGTGGCAACGACAGACTCTGTTTTGGATCTTCGACCAGTGAAATAACCCGGGCCACTTTGCTGTCAAATGCCGGATCCGGTGGCAGCAGCTCGGCGCCGGCAAAACGTGCCTGAAACTCCTCTAGCAACGGCTCCGGCTCATCACCGAGACTGATGGCACAGAGGCCCTGCGACGTTTCTGCCACCAGCAGGCTGCCCAGGCTACATTCGGCCATGGCAAAGCGGATAGCTGTCCCCGTGCCGCCGGAACGATACTGGCCGGGCAACATGCCCAACATCTGCTTGCCCTGGCTATAAAGCTGGCTGCTGGATTCCATTCCCGACTCCTGCATGGCACCACTGATGGATGCATGGCGCTGTAAATTCCCGGTCAGTCGCCGCCGGCGCACTGCCAGCCCATAGTCCCGTGGCGAAACACCGGTGACGGCCTTGAACTGGCGCTGCAGATGGTGGCGCGACCAGCCGCACTGAGCGGCAAGCTCTTTCAGCGTCGGCAGGCTGTGGCTTTGCTCAATATGGCGGCACAGGGCTGTGACGGTGTCTGTCACCGGTGAGCCAGCCAGGGAAAACGGATTGCAGCGACGACAAGGGCGAAAGCCTGCCTGCAAGGCTTCCTGCCCATTGGGGAAAACCCGCACATTATCCGGGTTAGGTCGTCTTGCCGGGCAACTGGGCCGACAGAAAATACCGGTGGTGATGACGCCATAGACAAAGCGACCATCCGCGCTTCGGTCACGGTTCTGGATGGCATGCCACTGTGTGTCGGTAATCTGCGCCGTCACTGTGCTCACGATCTTGTTTCCTGGGCGTTAAGAGTCTGACTTCATCATGACCCGAAGAAAATCGCGATGCACTCTGGATGTTGCGGGGGAATTGAAAAAACTGGAAGGGGAGAAGAGGTGGGTGCCGGGCACCCACCTCCAGATTGCCTTACTCGGTGTAAGGCAACAGGGTCAGTTCAACACGACGGTTTTGCTCACGGCCGCTGGCAGTACCGTTGCTGGCAATGGGCTGGGTTTCGCCGAAACCGACGGTATCCATGCGCACTTGTTCAACGCCGAAGCCGCCCAGAATATTGGCGACAGACTGGGCGCGTTGCTGGGACAGCATCAGGTTGTACTTGTCGCCGCCGGTGCTATCGGTGTGGCCGGCTACCTGAATCATGGTGGACTTGTATTCCTTCAGCACTTCAGACACTGCGTCCAGTACCGGGCGGAAGGAAGACTTCACCGTGGTGCTGTCGGTGTCGAAGGTCAGGTTGCCCGGCATGTTCAGGATGATGTTGTCGCCGTCACGGGTAACCGACACACCGGCGCCTTCCAGTTTCTCGCGCAGTTTGGCTTCCTGTACATCCATGTAGTAGCCCACGCCACCACCGGCAACAGCGCCAATGCCGGCGCCTTTCAGTGCCCGTTCTTTACGCTCTTTGGCACTGTCTGACGTGGCGATACCGATGAGGGCACCGGTTACGGCGCCAATACCGGCACCCATGCCAGCCTTGGAGGTCTGCTTTTCACCGGTGTAGGGGTTGATGGTGCTGCAGCCAGCCTGCAGGGACATAGCGCCTGCAAGCGCCAGACAGCCAACGAAACGTTTCATGGAAACTCCTTGTAAGTCTTATAAGGTATTGGTTTTTAAATAGTTTGGATGTGATATGAACCATAGCCCTGACAGCATGGCTGGTAAAGCGGCGTCTTCACGAGTTTACGAATTTGTACGAAAAAAACCGAGTGGCCGTCTGTAGATGGTTGTTATCTATTCAATACAGCCTGTAACGGCGGCACAAATCAGCCGAGTGTCAGAAATAGTCCATCTGCTGTCCCGCTGCGCCAGTGAAACCCCTTGCCACCAGGGCTACCATGACAGCAGCCTGTTATACGATCCTGGCAGGCTTTCCCAAACCAAGGAGTACGTTGCATGCGACGCTGGAACGGCTGGGGCGACAGCGCCAATCATTACCCGTTGAAGGCCTCCGGCCTGACTTTTCTGCAATCCCGTCTTGGCACGGCGACTCCCTTGCCGGATGCGGAAATGGCAACGGTGTTGCAGGCGGTGCCCGCGTCGCGCATGCCTGATCACCCGCTGATCCGCACCGATGCAGAAACCCGTATTCGTCATGCCCGTGGGCAAAGCCTGCCGGACTGGCTGGCCATGCGTTCCGGTGATTTCGGGCGATTCCCGGATGGGGTCGCGATGCCGACCAAAAGCACAGAGGTGAAGCGTCTGCTGGCCTGGGCCCAGGACAATGATGTGCTGGTGATTCCCTATGGCGGCGGCACCTCTGTGGCCGGGCATATCAATCCACCGGCCAGCGACAAACCGGTGCTGACATTGTCACTGGCCGGCATGAACAAACTGCTCCACCTGGACAAGGAAAGTCAGATTGCCACCTTCGGGGCCGGTACCCCGGGACCGGAAGTGGAAAATCAGCTGCGCGAGCGGGGCTATATGCTGGGACATTTCCCGCAATCCTGGGAACTGTCTACGGTAGGCGGTTGGGTGGCCAGCCGCTCCAGTGGCCAACAGTCCATGCGCTATGGGCGTATCGAACAGATGTTCGCTGGCGGTCGTATCGAAACGCCGAGAGGTACCCTGGATATCCCCACGATTCCGGCCTCTTCCGCCGGGCCGGATCTGCGGGAAATCATCATGGGCTCGGAAGGACGCATGGGAGTGATCAGTGAGGTCAAGGTGCGCGTCACCCCCTTGCCGGAAACGGAAACCTTCCAGGTGGCATTCGCTCCGGACTGGGAAACGGCCAAGACGTTGGTGCGCAGCCTGACCCAGGCCAAGCTGCCGCTTTCCATGCTGCGGCTGTCCAATCCGGAAGAAACCCGCACCCATCTGATGCTCGCCGGCCATGAAAGGCTGGTGTCGGTACTGCACCGTTACCTGTCCCTTCGTGGCTGCCGGAATGAAAAATGCATGATCACCTTCGGGGTGACCGGTGAAAAGTCGCTGGTGCGCCATACCCTGGCCACGGTAAAAAAACGCATTCGTGCTGCCGGTGGTACGGTGGTGGGTGAGCTGCTGGGCAAGAAATGGGAAGAATCCCGTTTTCGGTCCCCCTATCTCCGTCATGGCCTGTGGGAGCATGGATATGTGGTGGACACATTTGAGACTGCTGTGGACTGGAACCAGGTTACCCCGGCTATGAATGCCATGGAGCAGGCGGTACGCGACAAGGTGGGTGAGGGTGAAAAAGTGCATGTCTTTACCCATCTGTCACACCTTTATCCGCAGGGTTCCAGCATCTATACCACCTATGTGTTTCGCAGCTCGGACAGCTACCAGGCCACCTTGCAACGCTGGCATGCCATGAAAGAGGCGGCCAGTGAGGCCATCGTGGCGCACGGGGGCACCATCAGCCATCAGCACGGGGTAGGGCGCGATCATGCTCCCTGGCTCCACCACGAGAAAGGCGAGCAGGGTATCGCGGCACTGATCTCATTGGTGAAGCACTTTGATCCGCAGCAGCGACTGAACCCGGGCTGTTTGCTCGACGACACCCAGCCGCGTATTGAAAAGGAATCTTGATGTTAGGCAAACGCCACTCCCTGGACTCCCTCGCTGACGAAAACTGGGACCTTATTGTCATCGGTGGCGGTATCACCGGTGCCGGCGTGCTGCTGGAAGCGGCTCGCCGGGGGCATCGGGTGCTGCTATTGGAGCAGACCGATTTCGCCTGGGGCACCTCCAGTCGTTCCTCCAAGATGGTGCATGGCGGGCTACGCTATATCGCCCAGGGGGACATTCGCCTGACCCGACACTCCCTGCTTGAGCGCGAACGTCTGATTGAAGAGTTGCCGGGGCTGGTGGAGCGAGCCACTTATCTGTTTCCGCTACGAAAGGGAGTATTCCCCGGTCGGTTGCCCATGAAGGCAATTCTCTGGCTGTACGATTTTCTTGCCGGCATCCGTGATCACCGCTACCTGAACCGCGAGCAACTGCTGGAACGGGTGCCGGGGCTCAATAGCCAGTCTCTGACGGGCGCCATGAGCTATACCGATGCCCTCACCGATGACTGTCGCTTGGTGGTTCGGGTGATATTGGAGGCGGCACGCCACGGTGGACTGGCACAGAATTACTGCCGGGTAGAGCAAACCGAACCCAGTGGTGAGGGTTACGCCGTCACAGTGACGGATAGAACCACCGAGAAGACTGCCACGATTCGCGCGCGACGGGTGATCAGTGCCACCGGCGCCTGGGCAGACCGCTTTTCCGGCAGCGATCCCCGCGTGCGCCCCCTGCGGGGCAGTCACTTGTTCGTGAATCCCGAACGTCTGCCGGTGAAGGATTGCCTCACCGTCATGCATCCTGACGATGGTCGCCCGGTGTTTGTGTTCCCCTGGGAGGGGGTGACCTGCGTGGGTACCACGGATCTGGATCATCCCCAGGATATGGATATCGAGGCAGCGGCCAGTGGCCAGGAAGTGGATTACCTGCTCCGTTTAATCAACAGCCAGTTTCCGAAGGTGGATCTCAATCGGGACGATATCTATTCCACCATCGCCGGAGTCCGTCCGGTCATTGCCTCAGGCAAGGGCATGGATCCTTCCAAGGAGCGCCGGGATCATGCGGTATGGGGCGAAAACGGTATCGTTACCGTAAGCGGTGGCAAGCTCACCACGTTTCGGCTGATTGCCCTGGATGCCTTGCTGGCCAGCGGACTGATCGACAGTGCCACCCACAAGCGCGGTCAGAAAACCACAGAGCCCGGCTTTATTCCCATCAGTGATGCCCCACAAGCCGTGGATGCTTTTCTGCATGCAAATCAGGGGGACCCGGTCTTCATTCAGTGGATTCTGGACAACGAGGATGTGGTGCACCTGGATGATTTGATGCTGCGCCGTACCCGGCTGGGTCTGTTGCTGCCTGAAGCCGGCAAGGGACTGCTGGATAGCCTGCGACAACAGATTCAGTCCACCCTGGGCTGGGACGATGCGTACTGGGAAGAGGAGAGGAGACGCTATCTGGAAATTCATCAGCGCTACTATGGTGTGCCAGCCTCCCCAGCACAGCAGGCCGCAGGATGAACGCGCCGCTGCTGCTTGCTCTGGATCAGGGTACACAAAGTGCCCGGGCTATGCTGTTCGATGGCAACGGCGAGCTGATTGCCAAGTACCAGCAACATATTGAGCCCTATCTTCCAGACCGCCCAGGCGAGGCCGAGCAGGACGTCAATTATTTTTGGGAACAACTGGGCCAAGCCTGTCAGGGGTTATGGCTGGAGCATGGCGAGCTGCGATCCCGGGTGGTGGCGGTGTCTCTGACCACTCAGCGTGCCTCGGTGGTCTGCCTGGACAAGGCCATGCGCCCCCTGCGCCCGGCGGTGATCTGGCTGGATCAGCGTCGTACCCCGGATTTTCCTCGCCTACCCTGGTGGTATGCGGCGCCAGTGAACTTGCTCGGCCAGGGAGAAACCCTGCGCCAGTTTCAGGCCAAGGCGGAGTGCAACTGGCTGGCGGAGGATGAGCCCGAGATCTGGCAACGAACCGCCCATTTCCTGCTGCTGTCCGGCTACCTAAACTATCGGCTGACCGGTGAGCTTCGTGACTGTACTGCCTCCCAGGTGGGCTACATCCCTTTTGATTACAAAGGGCAGCGCTGGGCGCCGCCCCACGACCTGAAATGGAAAGCCCTGCGGGTGACCCGCGAGCAGCTCCCCGAGCTGGTCGCACCCGGCGAGGCATTGGGCAAGGTCACCGCCGCTGCCAGCCGACATACCGGCATTCCCGTCGGTCTGCCGGTGATCGCCAGCGGGGCGGACAAGGCCTGCGAAGTGCTTGGCGCCGGTGCCTTCACGCCGGAAATTGGCAACCTCAGCTATGGCACCACTGCCACCTTCAATACCTGTAACGAACGCTACGTGGAGCCCATTCCGTTTGTCCCCGCCTACAGCGCGGCCGTGCCGGGGCGCTACAACTCGGAAGTCATCGTTCAGCGTGGCTACTGGATGGTGAACTGGTTCAAGCGCGAGTTCGCCCAACAGGAAGTGCAGCAAGCCGAAGAGCTGGGTGTCAGTGCGGAAACCCTGTTCGAGTCCTTCCTGCACGACTCGCCCCCCGGCGCCATGGGGCTGGTGCTGCAGCCCTTCTGGAATCCCGGCGTGCGCATCCCCGGACCGGAGGCCAAGGGTGCCATCATCGGTTTTGGCGATGTACATACCCGGGCACACCTTTACCGGGCGATTATCGAAGGCATTGCCTATGCCCTTCGCGAGGGCAAGGAGCGCCTGGAGAAACGCAATCGGGTGCCAGTGCAATCCCTGCGGGTGTCCGGAGGTGGCTCACAGAGCGATGCCATCATGCAGATCACCGCGAACCTGTTTAACCTCCCGGCGGAACGCCCGCATACCTCTGAAACCTCCGGCCTGGGGGCGGCCATCAATGCCGCCGTTGCCATGGGGTTGCACCCGGATTACGCAAGCGCTGTCGCGGCGATGACACGCCCCGGCAAACGGTTTGAGCCAGATCCTGAAGTGGCCCGTCAGTACGATGCGCTTTACCGTCAGGTCTACCGGAAAATGTACCCGCGCCTATCCCCCCTGTATCGCTCCATCCGAAAGATCACCGGTTATCCGTCAAGATAACACTGCATCGCTTTTACCACTCAGGGCATGGTGCTCACGGACACCTGTAGCAAATCAGCGTTTGCAGCACGGGGGGCACCAGCAGCCCCGGGTGTGGCTAACCCCTGTCTTTTTGCCTAGTCTGTGCTGGATTCAATGAGGCTTCGCATGACTGACCGCTTTTTTATTTCGCTCTTATTATTCCTCTTGGCGCAAACCGTTTCCGCTGACAGCCGTACCCTGGCGACACTCAGAGCGGACCTTGGTAGTGGCTCTTTGCAACCTGTACTGGCCCGGCAGGCGTTAGTGCCGGTTCCCGACCGGGTTGTTGCCCGCTGGGTGCAGGATGTGGATATCGAGCAATTCGCCATTACCGGATTCAACGAAAACCGTGAGCGTTTCGCGGCCCGAGTCAGACTGCTTTTTGCTGACGGTGATGTGGGCTTTCTCCGCCTGGAGGGAAAACCTGGTGCCCGTTATCGTCTCACCGAGTGGTACGACTACAGCAGCGGTCTTCAATTGAGCGAACTGGTGTCCTATGGCGATCGGTTTGAAGCCGGGAAGGGGAAGGCATTCCTGACCATGTTGCAGGATAACCCCGGCTCGGCGGAACTTGCCGATCTGGCTGCAGGCCAGCCGGCACTGCTGGCATTATGGCTGGTGCAGTGTAGCGGCCAGCCCTGTGAAGAGCAGGCCCTGGCGGCTCAGACAGAAACGGGCAAACCGGCACTCTGGCAGCTGAAACACGCACTGATGGCGTCCGATCAGAATGCTTACCGGGAAATCAGCGGGCAATTGCACCTGGCGCTCGGAGATGATCCTTACCTCTGGTGGCTGGAAGGGCAGCTCGCTCTGAGTCATCAGCGTTGCGACTGGACTCACAGCCCATTGCGTCAGGCCTGGCAGCGGCACACGGAGAACCGGTCCCTGGCCGATGTCGCCCTGCAGTGTCACCTGGTGATGTCGCAGCAAGGAACCGCCTTTCTGAATAAGCTGTCTGAGGAATTGGGTGCTGACGCCCTGGCGATGGCCATTCACCGTTATTACCAACAGCAGGATGCGTCCATTCCCGCTATCTACCGACCCTGGACGCCACCGGGAGAGAAATGACCATGCGTGTTTCCGATCTGGCCCGCAAGGCGGGAACCACCACCGAGACGGTGCGGCATTACACCGACATTGCTCTGCTGAAACCGGAAAGAGATCCCAACAACGGTTATCGCCGTTACGGAAAAACGGATTTACGGTTGTTGCGCTTTGCCCTGAAAGCCCGCTCCCTGGGCTTTACGCTCGCTGATATTCAGGCCCTGGCGGGGGCTTCCCGGGAAGGGGAAACACCCTGCGGCCAGGTCCGGACTCTGATTGAAACGCGCCTGGAACAGGTAGAGACACAGATTGCTGAGCTGCAATCGCTCAGTCTGCGTATGCGCAGCGCCATGGAGCAGTGGCAGGGCAGCCCGGATTGTCGCCTGGATGATGGCCGGGTCTGTGGGTTGATCGATACCTTCGTCGATGCTCCGGACCCGGCCGATTAGATCAGCTTTTCTTGTTGGCTTTTTCGGTGCCTTTACCCTTGTCCGCAGCAGCTTTCTCTGCGGCAGCTTCGGCTCGTGCCTCGGTGCGAGCTTCTTCTTTGGCCGCATCTTCCTTGATCAAGCCCAGCACGTGCCAGCCTGCCTTGGGGGCGGGCTGGCTTTCCTCACTGAACACATAGATACGATCACGGGTATCGATGGCGAAAAGCGGCCACACCCGACGGTGTGGGGTTTGCTGGTAGGCGTTGAAATCGAACTCTTCAGTGAGGCGGGTCTTGCGAATTTCCGCTCCCTGGCTGAGCAGGCTGGCCAGGCGAGCATAGGTCATCTCCGCAGCGAACAGGGTGGCACCACGGTGTTCCGGTGCCACTTCATGCTTTACTTCCTTGTCACTTCTCTGGGTAGGCAGGCTGAAAATATTGGGTTCTCCGAATTCCAGACGATAGCGCATGGTGGCCATGGTGTTCAGCTCACGCCGCGGGCTCAGCCCGAGTAATTTACCGTAGCCCACCAGGTCCATATATTGGTCCGCATGCTGGGACACCGGGTTGCCATAAAACGTGCTCAGGCCTTCCATGCGGGCTAGCCGAATGGATTCCCAGCTTGAGTCCGTCACCATGACCGGGAACTGGTTTTTCTGCAGGGCAGAACCAATCGCACGGGCTACCGGGTTAGCCCCCACAATCAGGAACCCCCGTGGTGCTGGCTCAGCGACTTTCAATAAACGGGCCAGAGGTCTGGCAGTGAGGCTCTGCAGGGCCACAGTGCCGATGATGACCATGAAGGTGAGAGGAACCAGCATTTCGGCTCCTTCCACACCATTTTGCAGCAACCGTTCGGCAAACAGGGCGGAAATGGCCGCGGCCACGATACCCCGCGGGGCAATCCAGGCGAGCAGGGATTTTTCCCGCCAGTTAAGGTTGGAGCCCAGTGTGGCGACCAGCACGGAAGCCGGGCGAGCGATCAGTTGAATAATCGCCAGCACCACCAGCGCCATCAAACCGAGTTGCTCGAGTTCCTGCATTTCCAGGCGTGCCGCCAGCACGATAAACAGCCCGGAGATCAGAATGACCGAGAGGTTCTCCTTGAAGTGGAGAATATCGTTGGTGCGAACCCCCTTGAGATTGGCCAGCACGATACCGGTGACGGTAACTGCGACCAGGCCGGATTCCTCGCTGAGCGCATTGGCCAGTACGAATTCGCCGATCACCAGCGACAGCACCAGGAAGCTGCGCAGATATTCTGGCACCAGATGCCGGCGCAGCAGCGCTGCCAGGCCCATGGCGACCACAGCGCCGATGGCTGCACCGACGGTGATAGTCTGGAAAAACAGCCACAGGGTATGCAGTAACGCACCTTCCTGCCCGCTAGCCACCACCAGCTCATAGGCCAGTACCGCAAAAATGGCACCCAGCGGATCGATGACGATGCCTTCCCAGCGGAGCAGGCGGGCCACACTGCTGACAGGTCGTACGCTACGCAGCAGCGGAACAATCACGGTTGGCCCGGTGACGACCACCAGGGCGCCAAACAGCAGGGCAAGGTCAAACGACAGCTTGAGAAACCACCAGGCAGACACGGCTACAATCGACCAGGTGACCAGCGCCCCCCATGTCACCAGCCGGCGAACGGTTTTTTCCAAGCCACGAATTTCATCGAAGCGCAGGGTCATGGCCCCTTCAAAGAGAATGATCGATACCGCCAGCGATACGCCGGGCAGCAGCAGATCACCCAGCAATTCTTTGGGTTGCAGTACCCCGGTCAGTGGCCCCAGTGCCAGGCCAGTCAGTAGCAGCGGAAGAATGGCGGGTAGCTTGATACGCCAGGAAACCCACTGACACAGGAAGGCCACAACGGTAATGATGGCCAATTGGTACGCAATCTCTAAATTCATGCAGTTTCCGTTTGGTAATGACGGGTGGCGGGGCAGAAAGTGTCAGCAGAGCAAGCAGGGTCAGTCCCGGAAGGTTGAATCACGGGCACCGATGAGGACCGGTTCCGGTCCGTTGGTAGTGTTGTCATCGCGGTTACCCATTGCGTTTCTGGAATCCCCATGGGCAGGGGAGCTTTCATTAACCCGCCAAAGCGGCTAATGGTCACAGGACAACACGATGGCCGCAACCCGTTTTTCATAACAGGAAGTGAATCGGGTTCATAAATTCACTGAAGCCCGGCGACACATGCGTTAACATCCCGTTCTCATTGCCTCACTGGACATTCCATGCAAGCGCAAATCTCTCCCCGTCGATTGGCGATTTTACTGGGCACCCTGGTCGCTCTGGGGCCTCTCGCCATTGATACCTATCTGCCGGCACTGTTGGCCATGTCCGAGCACTTTGCCGTGCCGATCCATGATGTGGAAATTTCCGTGAGTGTCTATGTGCTCGGTGTGGCACTGGGCCAGTGGCTGGGTGGCCCGTTATCGGATCACTTTGGTCGCAAGCCGGTCGCTTACGTGGGGCTGCTGCTATTTATTGCCGGCAGCTTGATCATTCCTTTCAGTAATGACATCCACATGCTCTACCTGCTGCGTTTCCTGCAAGCCATGGGTGGTGGTGCATCCGTGGTGATCGCCGCTGCCTCGGTACGGGACCATTTCACTGGCCAGCAGGCCGCCGGGGTGCTCACCAGTATTGGTCTGGTCATGTTGATTGCACCGTTGGTGGCGCCGGCGGTGGGCGTGGCACTGCTCAATCTTGCCGGGTGGCAGAGCATTTTCTTCATGCTGGCCGGTTACGGGACGATGTTGATGCTGCTGGTTCGCTTCCCGCTGCCCACGGTCCCGCGACGGCAGGACAATGAGACGCTGTGGCACCGTTTGTTCAACGCCTATGGCCGAGTACTGCGCAATCGCCCAGCCATGGGTTTTATTCTTGCCAATGCGCTGGCATTTTCCGCCCTGTTTGTCTTCATTACCGATGCGGCCTTCCTCTACATGGATTATTTCGGCATCAGCCCCGACCGGTTTCCGCTCTATTTCGGTGCCAATGTGGTGACCATGCTCGGGCTCAACCGCCTGAATGTTGTGTTGCTACGCCGTTATGCCAGCGCCGACATCATGCGTGCAGGACTAATCTTGCAGGCCCTGGCCGGGGTGGCATTGCTGGGGCTGACACTGACAGACAATCTGGTTCTCTGGGCGGTGGTGCCATTGATCATGGTCACTGCGGGTATGGTGGCGTTGGTGATCCCCAACGGTATTGCCAGTTTCCTGAGCCTGTTCGACCGCGATAGCGGTGCGGCTACCGGCCTGAACGGCACGCTGCAATTTCTGCTGGCCGGGCTGATTGGCACGGTATTGGGAACCTGGCATGACGGCACGCCGGTGCCCATGACACTGTTGATGGCTGGCAGCAGCATGGCGGCGCTGGGGGCTTTTCTGTGGCTGAGGAAAGGGGTGAAAGGTTAGAAACGATACCCCTCGGCAACCACATCAACCGCAGGGTGTATTAACCTCAGGCGTAATCCGCAAAATCCACTGCAGCAGACTTCGAATCGCAGGAAGGTGGATTACGCCTTAGGCTAATCCACCCTACGAGGACGCGAACTTGTCTGCGTCAGACTTTCCCGCCACGGGAAGCTGGCCGCAACGGCGGGGCCAGCCGAGCCGCCAGCACCAGCAAAGCCGTCACCCCCCAGGGCAGTAGCAACCACAGGCTCAACGGCAACTCCCCGTCGAACAGTTTCTGGCCCAGTGGAAACAGCGCGGCAAAGTGAATCAGGTTGGCCAGCAGGGCGGCACCACCGATCAGGAACAGGGCCTGCAGGGCCGCAGTGCGTCGAAGCAGGCTCTGGCGGGCGCCGATGACGACCAGCAGCCGGTTGTCCTTGCGCATCTGGTCAGCGGTTGCCAGCAGGGCGGCAGCCAGTACCAGCAGGGCCGCCAGCATCAGCATCAGTCCCACAAAGAAAGCGGCGCGGCTGGCCTGGGCAACGATGTCCTCCAGGGTGGCAAGGATGGCGTTCACGTCCAGTAGACTGATCTGCGGAAACTGTTGCACCAGACTACCCAGTTCAGTGCTTTTCTCGGGGGCCAGATAAAAACTGGTGATCCAGGTGCGGCTCTGGGCATCCAGCGTGCCCGGGGAAAACATGAAATAGAAGTTAGGCGCAAAGCTTTCCCAGTCCACGTCGCGCAAGCCGACAATTTCCGCCTCGATGGGCGTGGACGACCCGGTAAAGGTCAGCTGGTCACCCAGCTTCAGCCCCAGTGACTCCGCCAGCTCACTTTCCACGGTGACTTCACCGGACCGCTCGACCCAGCGGCCTTCCAGTAGCTCGTTGCTGTCAGGCAGGCTATCCGCCTCGGTGAGAGACAGATCCCGGTTCAATGCCCGATCGCCCCGGTCCTGCTCCTTGGTCACGGCATCACGTACCGGCTCGCCGTTAATGGCGGTAAGCCGGGCGCGAACCACGGGATAGAGAGGCTGGCTATCGCTGTTGTGTTGTGTCAGCCAGTCATTGAAAGGCGCCAGATCCTGGTCAAACAGGTTGATGACAAAGTAGTTGGGTGCGTTTTCCGGCAGGGTAGAGCGCCAGTCGCTCAACAACTGCCTGCCGGTCTGGATCGACATGGACAATACCGCCAACGACACCACCAGCGCCGCCAGCAGGGGGAGCGTGGTTGCCTTGCGACGGCTCAGGCGCCGCAGGGCCAGGCGGGCGGCCAGCGGCATCCCGCCGCTGGCACGGTCCAGTAGCGACACCAGCGGCCACAGCAGCAGTGGTAGCCCCACCGCGATGGCAAAGGTCAGCAGTAGCAGGGGCCACAGACTGGTCAGTGAACCGCTCATGACGGCGGCCAGCGGGATCGGGGTTAGCAGGGCGATTAGCAGGGTCCAGCGCTGACGACCGGGCTGGCTGTCACGCTGTTGCAGCAAGGCGGTGGCTGGCAGGCCCAGATGCGCCCACAGCGTCGGTGCAGCAAACCCCAGCCACAGCAGCACCGGGCCAAACAGGCCCAATACTGGAGCGGTAATGGGAAAGGCCATGCCTCCCCCCATCAGAGTGATCAGATACAGGCCCAGCGCACTGGCCAGGGCAATGCCGGCAAGTGTGGGGATCAGCAGGGCAAGGGCGTCACCGCCCAGCAAGCGGCGGACAATGGCTGCCTGGCTGGCGCCCACGGTTTTCATCACGGCGCAGAGCGTTTGCTGGTGACGGGCACGGTGGCTCGAGGTCAGGTAGATAGCCGCCGCGCACAGCAACACCACCAGCATCACCGCTAATTGCGACCAGAGGAAAAGCTGCTCTACCGGCCCGCGACTGCGAAGCTCGGTATTGGCCACGGTTTCCAGTTCCTGGTCCGGACGGAGTCCCGGGGTCAGGCGACTCTCCAGCTGCTGGCGCGCGGCATCATCGGCAGCCACCAGTAGGTTATGGCGGTAGCGACTGCCTTCACCGAGTATCCCGGCGCTTTGCAGGTCATCAATATGGATCAGGGCCCGCGGGTTCATGCTGTAGAAACCGGCCTGCTGATCCGGTTCCTGGACGATGACTTTATCGATCAGCAGGCTGCGCTCGCCCAGGGTAATAAACTCGCCGGTCTGTAAACCCAGACGGTCCAGCCCGGTGCCGGCAATCCAGACATGGCCCGGTTGTGGACCATGGTCGACCGGATACGGATCCGCAAAGCGGCTGTCACTGATCTGGATCTCACCATAGAGCGGGAAGCCGGCAGATACCGCCCTGATGCTGGCGAGCAGAAAGCTGTCGTCATTCACCAGCACGCTGGAAAATTTCACGCTTTCCGTGTGACGGGTCTCTGCCAGTTGCTGGCGTTGTGCCGGTTCCGGGAAACGGGTGCCTTCCAGAATCAGGTCCGCGCCCAGGGCAACGGCGGTACGCTGGTTGAATCGTTGGTCGACAGTGTCGCGCAGAATCAGCATGGCGGTCATGGCAAAGGCTGCCACCAGCACCGCCAGTGCCTGAACGCGGAATGCGGGGGAACGCCAGGCCTTAAACACCAAGACGGCCCTCCACCAGGGACATGGCTCGGCTGCAGCGCCGGGCCAGGGTCTGGTCATGGGTGACCAGTACCAGGGCGGTGCCCTGTTCCTGGTTCAGGGAAAACAGCAGGTCTGCCACATGCTCGCCATTGGCATAATCCAGGCTGCCGGTGGGCTCATCGGCGAACAACAGGGAGGGCGACACCGCAAAGGCCCGGGCCAGCGCAACGCGTTGCTGTTCCCCGCCAGACAGCTGGGGAGGGAAGTGATGGCAGCGCTTGCCCAGTCCGACCTGGTCGAGCCAATGGCGGGCAGTGTCCCGGGCCTTGCCACGGCCAAGTATTTCCAGCGGCAGCATCACGTTTTCCTGGGCGGTGAGATCAGCCACCAACTGGAAATGCTGGAACACAAACCCGCATTGCTCACCACGCAGGCGGGCCCGTTGGTCTTCGCTGCCACTACTGAACGGCTTGTCTCCCAGCAGCACCTCCCCACTGGTGGGCACATCCAGCCCGGCCAACAGGGACAGCAGGGTGGACTTGCCGGAACCTGACGGCCCGGTAATGGCCAGACTGTCACCGGCATTCACTTCCAGCGTGATATCCTGCAACAGATCCAGCCCGCCCTCTGGTCCCTGTACACGTTTGCCAAGGTTTCGGGCGCTTAATACGGGAGATTGTGTATTCATGATTCGGCTTCTTTTAGTGGCAATTCTGACCATGGCGGCGCTGTCCGTGCAGGCCAGGGGCTTACTGGTTCTGGGCGATAGTATCAGTGCCGCCTACGGGATTGAAAAATCCGCAGGCTGGGTCACCCTGCTGGAGAAAGAACTGGAACAGCGCTGCCGTGATTTCCCCGTGATCAATGCGTCGGTCAGCGGTGAAACTACCGCCGGCGGCAATAGCCGGCTGGCAGCATTGCTGGAAAAACATGCGCCGCAAATCGTGATCATCGAGCTGGGTGGTAATGATGGCCTGCGCGGCCTGTCCCCCATTGCCATGGGCAACAATCTGGCACAGATGATCGAGAAAAGCCGTGCGGCTGACGCCACACCGATATTGCTCGGCATGCGTATTCCCCCCAATTACGGACCACAGTATACCCGCCTGTTCGAACAACAGTTCCGTCAGGTATCTGACGACAAACAGGTGCCGTTGTTCCCGTTTTTCCTGGAAGGCGTGGTGGAGCAGGGCTGGATGCAGAAAGATGGCATTCATCCCACCGGGGAAGCTCAGCCCCTGTTGAAGGCTCATGCCTCTTCCGTGCTTGAGCCTTTATTGCCGGAGCAGTGTGGTGAAGCCACTGGAGGTGACAGTGTTTGAATTGACGCCCCCCTGGCAGGACGTACTCAATTACTGGTTTGAGGATGGCCTGAGCCAGGAATGGCCACAGGCATCCGTGACCCGCAAATGGTTTCGCGCCAGTGCCGGTGATGATGCGGAGATTGAGCATCGCTTCGGCGTTTATGTGGAGGCGGCGATACAGCAGGAACTGGTGGACTGGGAGCGCCAGCCGCAGGCACGGCTGGCTTTGATTTTGTTGCTGGACCAGTTTGCGCGGCATATCTATCGCGGGCAGGCCCAGGCCTTTGCCGGCGATCACCGTGCGGCAACCCTGGCCGTGGAGGGTGTTTCCAGGCAGATGCACAGCAAACTGCCACTGTGCGGCCAGGTGTTTTTCCTGATGCCACTGATGCATGCCGAAGATGAAGACCTGCAGGATCTCTGCCTGAACAGCATGACCGCCTTGCTGGAGCGCGCCCCGGATTCCTGTCGCAAGTCGGTACAAAGCAGTGTCGATGCAGCCAGGCAACATCGGGAGTTGATTCGCCGCTTCGGGCGTTTCCCACATCGCAATGCGGCTCTGGGTAGGGAAAGCACCGCCGAAGAACTCGCCTATCTGGAAAAAACAGGTAGCTTCGGGCAGTGACTGTAGGAGCCATGCTTGCATGGCGAACCATTGGCGCTTTTCAGATCAATCAGCGTCATCATGAGGGATGGCTCCCACGACAAGATCAGCTGCGGGGCTTCTTGCGGATATAGAGCGTCTTGTTGATTTTGGCCACTGTCTCGCCGTCATCGTTGACGATGATCACTGGCCAGCAAGGCAGGTATTTGTTGCCATCGGCAGTGTGCTGGTGGATCTCTTCCAGCATGGTATCAGTTAGCTGGAAGCGGGCATGGACCCGCCCGGTGCCAGGCTTGATGAAATCAATCTCGGCAGCCTTGTCCCAGACGATAAAATCCCGCCCCAGCACGTTCATGACCATGAGCATGTAGAACGGGTCCACCATGGAATAGAGGCTGCCACCAAAATGGGTGCCCACATAATTGCGGTTGTACCAGTGCAACCCCATGGACACCTTCAGCTCGCGAAAGTCTTCCGCCAGATAGTCCACCCGCACACCGGCGCCGAGATAGGGGCCGTAAAGATTCAGGAACCAGCGCAGTCCTCTCGGGGTGCGGGCAAAGCGGGTTAGCAGATTACTCACTGCCGGGCTCCAGCACGGCCAGGGCCTGGTGCAGGCGATTGCGCACGGCCACAGAGACCGGTTGATCGTGGTCCTTCAACAGGCGAGCCATTTCGTCCAAAGCAGAAAACTCTTGCTGCTTCATGGCCGACGGCAGTTTTTCCAGTTGCCATTGAAGGCGGCGCTGACGCTCGGCTTCCGGGCTGGGTACGCCGGCCAGTGCCTCGAAGGCGACCGCCAGTGTCAGCGATTCGTCACCACATTCATTCACTTCAGAAAGACTTTCTACCGTCTGCTGCAGAGCTTGCCAGTGTTCCCATTCAGTCAGGCGGTCGAGCCTTTCACGGGCACGACGCCGAAGTTGCTGAGCCTGGCGACTCAGAGACTGGGGCAGGGCGGAGCTGTTGAATTGCTCAAGTGCGTGCAGCGCCTCTTTTAAAGCGTGGGCGCCTTCCCTTGAAAAAGGCGCATCCAGGCAGCTTTCCAGTTGTGTGACTGCACCTCGCGCTTCCTGTGAGCGGGTTTCCTGTTCCGCCTTGCGCTCGGCATGCTGACGATTGCGCTCGGCAAACAGGGCATCCATGGCCTTCTTGAATTTTTTCTGGCCGGCGCGATGCTGGGCCGGTGGTAACCAGGGGGTGTCGCGCCATTGCTTCTGTAATTGCTGCGCTTGCCGGGTGGCTTCGCCCACATCATTTAGCTCGGCCAGGTTTTTTGCCTGGGTGATCAGGGCCTGTCGAGAGGTTTCGGCACCCTCAATATAGTCCTTCAGCCTTTCGTCCAGGCCGGACAGTATGGCGGAGAAGCGTTTCTGTACCTCACGAGCATGAGTAAAGCGCACCGGTTGAATCGCTTTCCAGTCTTTCGGTGCCTGTTGGCGGATTTGCCAGATGCCTTGCCAGTCGGCCTGGCTCCAGTCCTGCGCGTCAATAAATTGCTCGAGTTGCTCGCAAAGCTGGCGACGTTCTTCCAGATTGCTCTGGCGCAGCGCGTCCTGCTCGGCAAAATGGGCCTGGCAAGGCTCATAGGCTCGATCGGAGGCGGCCTTGAAGCGATCCCACAGTGCCTGATCCTCATCCTGATCGGAGCTCATCAAGGCGCGCCATTCATCGTGAAGCGCCTGGATGGCGGAAGCCAGTTGCGGGGCATCCATGCTGCTGTCGGCCAGGGCCTCCATGGATTCGCACAGCGACACCTTCTTCGGTTCGGCAGCAAAGCGGTGCCAGTCCTGCAGTTCGGCACGGCGGGCTTCCAGTTTTTTCAGCTGGCTGGCCAGAGCCGGATCACCTTGCTCGTCGATGATCGCCTGAGCCTTGTGCCAGAGACGGTTGGCATGGCGCAGATTGCCGTCGCGCAGCTCCCGCTTCAGTGCAACCAGCAGCCCCTGGTGGGGGCTTGGTGCGGGGCGAGCCCGGGCCGTTGATGGTTTTTTTTCGCGGGCAGGGGGGACGAGGGCAGTCAACAATGGTGGCTTGGGGTATCCCGTGGGCCACTCGGCCGCCAGGCTGTGCAGGCGAGCGGGATCATCGCGGGCTTCGAGAATATCGGCGGCCAGATTGAGCATGCGCTCGAAAGCACTGACCAGATCCTCGAAGGCCAGTTTGTCATTGTCCGGCGCTGGGGCTTGCTCATTGGCGCTGTCCCAGCGACGCTTCTGGGTGGCAAGGGCAGAGCGCAACTCGCCCAACTGGTCTTCCCAGGCCTGTGGGTCGCTCTGACTCAATAGTTGATACAGATTGTGGGCGGCCGCTTCCCGTTCTGCACGGGCGGTATCTGCCAGTGCTTGGCGGTGATTTTCCTCCTGTAGCGTCGCCAGTTGATGGCGGCATTGCTGGAGTGCCTGCCGAACCCGCTCGGCCAGGTCAGGTGTGGCCCGGTTGCTGCTGTCCTGCCATTGCTGTTCCAGCTGTTCCAGGCGCGGGCCATAAAGGGCGTCGACGGAGCGGCGAGCGTGCTGCTCCAGCCGGTCGGCCAGTTGCACGACTCGTGCGGACTCGGCCTCTTCCAACTGTATTTTTTCCTGCAGGGCCTTGGCTTGTTCCCGGGCCAACCGGGTGACGCGTTTGTCGCGACCTTCGCGGCTCAGACGTTTCAGTAGGGATAGACTGCGAAGCTGCTGGGCGGCTTCGAGGCGGAGGGTCTCTGTTCTGCTTTCCAGGGCCAGTTCAAACAACAGATTGTCATCATCAAGACGTTCAATAGCGGCTTGTTGGCACATCTCATCGGGGCTGTTGCGGGCAATAAAGCCCAGCGCCTCGCGATTGCCGGTGAGGCGTATCAGTCTCAATCGGGTTTCGCTGTTCGGGGCGCCATCCACGGTGCCGGCCAGCAGTGCCATGATGCGCATGGAGGCGGCTTCGCGGACCGAGGGCTCTTCGTCGCGCTGGTGGATTTCGTCCAGCAGTGAAAAGTCCGTAATTCTGCCGCTGGCGGCGGCTCGCACCAGAGAGTTGGAGTCGCCGCGGGCAAGACGGGCCAGAGTGGCCTCGTCGTCAACGGGGGATAGTTGTTCCACGGCCTTGAGCCGCATGTCGGGATTGCTGTGCTGCCAGCGTGGTTTCAGAAATCGGCCAAACATATAAGTTCTCAAAAAGGCGCCAGACGCTTGACGCTCGATGCCTGACGCTGAAGCGGGGTGCGTCAGGCGCCTGGTGTGGTACGTCCGGCGTTATTATTTTCCAGTAAGGCATCCTTTTCCGCCCAGAGGTCGCCAATCCATTGCTGGAATCGGGCGCGGAATTCCGGGTCCGATTCGTAGTCGCCTTCCGAGGCCCAGGCGGGGATCACGCGCTGTTGAACGATGACGTCAACTTCATTCATGGCGCCGCCGAGAAAAGCCAGCAGAGAGCGGGGTGCCTCCGGGGGGTAAATAATGGTCACATCAAGTAAATTTCGCAAATGTCCTGACATGGCATTAAGGGTAAAGGCTGCGCCACCGGCTTTGGGTTTAAGCAGGTGCTTGTAGGGAGATTGCTGCTTGGCATGCTTTTCTGCTTCGAAGCGAGTGCCTTCAAAAAAATTCATCACCGAGGTTGGGAAGTAGGCAAATTTCTCGCAAGCCTTGCGGGTGGTTTCCAGGTCCTTGCCTTTCAGGGATGGGTTCTTTTCAAGCTCAGCCTTGCTGAAGCGCTTCATGAAAGGAAAATCCAGGGCCCACCAGGCCAGACCGAGTAGCGGCACCTTTATCAATTCCTGCTTGAGGAAAAACTTCAGGAAGGGAATTCTGCGGTTGGAGATGCGCTGCAGAACCAGAATATCCGCCCAGGACTGGTGGTTGCAGGTGACCAGATACCACTGATCACGATCCAGGGTGTCCATGCCAGTGATGTTCCATTTCACCTGACTGGTCAGGCCGATAATGGCGTTATTGATGCCGATCCAGGTCTCAGCGATGAAGACCAGTATTTTCGACAATACCACCTGGGATTTTTCCCCGCGCAGCACCAGCCGAAGCAGGGCAAAAACGTAAAGCGGAAGGCAGAGAAGAAGGGTGTTAAGCAGGATGCCCATCAGGGCCAGTGCGCCACGAATCTTGTGCCAGATAGTCATAACTGTCGTCGTCAATAGCAGGGTAAACAGGCATGCTACCCAAAGCGCTTGGGCATGTCCCGTGTCCGTTTCGGTCATTTTTGCCGAAAATACAGGGCGTTGGGGTCCTGGATGCAGCAGAAAGGCCATGCCGGAATGGCATGGCCTTAGCTGGGATAATCAGTGGATGATCAGTTCGCCCAGCCACTATTGCGGCGGCGGCCTGAGCGTGAGCGCATGATCATGCCGGCCACCAGGCCGAGCAGCAGAATGCCGACCCCGGTAATCCATTGCTGGGAGGTGTTGTTGTTACGCAGCATCACGTTCTCGCCTTTCACTTGATCCAGCTCGGAACGGAGCAGGCTTAGCTCCTCATTCAGGCGTCGATTGGCCTGGTCCAGACGGATTGGGTCAGAGGCCACGTCCTGCAGCTGTTCCAGCTCTTCGCTACGGGAGCTCAGGGCATTCTTCAGTTCCGAGGACTGCTCGGAAAGTGCCTCATGCTCCCCTTTGAGCTCAGCCAGCTGAGTGCGCAATTTCGCCGCTTCCGCCTTGGCTTCTTCGCTGGCCTGATTGGCTCGCTCCAGCATGATTTCAGCGGTGGGGCTCTGGCTCAGGTACTGCTTGCCAATATAGCCTTCAATGTCTTTGTAGCGGATTTTGGCCCAGTCACCGTCGAAACCGAGAAACTCGATGCGGGTGCCGCTCTTGATGCCCCGGTGGAGAATGCGGCCAGCGGGGTTGGCAGATGAGCGAATCGGTACATAGATGCTGTCATCTACCCAGGCAGTGGAGGCGACAGCCGTATGGCTGGCTACCATTAATGCCAGGAAACAAACCAGTCTTGCGAGCATGGGGGTCTTTACTCCTTCGTGTCAGGCCGCGCAGTCTAGAGAAGTCATCAGGGTTGCGGCGCTACCATAATCACATTTCGTGCTGTGGGCCGTGGTGTCTTTGTAAAAAATGGCAATCTGTCCAGCTGAAGGTCAGGGCAGTACCTTCTTGAACGGTTTCACCGTGACGCCAGCGTAAACGCCGGCAGCAATGTAGGGATCGGCATCCGCCCATTGTTGAGCGGCTTCCAGCGAGGGGAATTCGGCGACGACCAATGAGCCGGTGAAGCCGGCTTCACCGGGATCGTTGCTGTCGATGGCCGGATGCGGGCCGGCCAGTATCAGCCGCCCCTGTTCTTTCAGGGTTTCCAGGCGGGCGAGATGGTCCGCCCGAGCCTCTTTACGCAAGGGAAGGGAGTTTGCCACGTCCTCACTGATAATCGCGTACAGCATGGTTTCGCTCTTTATTCAGGGTTAACGGTGGTGTGCAGCCATGATGTCTTCCAGCTTCAGCCCGGTCAGCTTGCCGATGCGGCGAAACAGAAAGACCATGGCAAGAATCAGCACAATCATGGAGGGCACGACAATAACCGGGTAGCTCAGGGCTGTCATCTTGCCCAACTCGGCATTGAACGCCTCGCTGCCCGGCGGGCTGGTCAGAATCACCTTGGCCAGAACGTAGTTGAGCACCGAAGACAGGAAGAAGGAGGCGGCCACCATCCAGGAGGCCTGTTTGAGGGTCAGCTCGAAGGCGCCGAGGTTGTTATTGTCTTCCAGTTTGGCTGCGATCTTGTCGGTATCCAGCACCTTGTCGTTATAGAGAAAGGTTTTTACCAGCGGCCAGCGGGTGCGCAGGGATACCACCGTTGCGATGCCCAGGAGGGCAGGAATGGCGGCCTCTTTCATGGCGATATACTTGGCGTCCAGCTCCATCAGGCTGATGCCGCCGGTAAGCAGAATGCTGACAACGCCGAGGCCGGAGAAGAAATTGGCCTTGCCGTTCTGCAGGAAATCCCGCAGGCCGTAGAGCAGGGGGAAGGCCAGCGCCACCACGATGGCCAACTTGGTGCCCAGCCAGTCATCCCCGGAGAGTTTGGCCAGGATCAGTGCGGGAATAGCGATGTTGATCAGCAGATTGGCCAGCAGACTTTCCTGCTTCGGTGGCGTGGCGCTGGCTGGCTTGCTGTTCTGTTCCGGGGTGTTGCTTTCGCTCATTCGGGATTCCGTTTGATCAGTTTATGGCAGCCGGAGGGCGTTAAAGATGCCGGTGAAGGGCTCAAAAATGCTACCCTGCGCCTTGATTCCCGTCGTCGGCTTGCCGTAACAGGGCCGCATGACGAATTTGAGAGTCATTGCAGACACATTGAGCACCTTGAGAGGATCCGGCTATCTCCTGTAACCACACAATCGACCTGCACAGTCACAGTACGGCGTCCGACGGTATTCTAAGCCCTGCAGCGCTGGTGTCGAGGGCTGCGGACTATGGAGTGACCTGTCTGGCCCTGACGGACCACGATACCCTGGCCGGGTTGCCGGAGGCCCATGAGGCTGCCCGGCAGCACGATATCAGCCTGGTGAACGGTATCGAACTGTCCGTGCGCCACGAAAACCGCGAATACCATGTGCTGGGGCTGTGGCTGGATACTGATTGTGGGCAGTTGCAGGAAAGAGTTGCCGCCCAGCAAGAGGCACGAGTGAATCGTGCCCGGGAGATTGGCCGCCGTCTGGATCGTGCTGCGACCCTGGCCAACAGTTATGAGCGCACCTGTGAACTGGCGGGCACCGATGCGCCGGGCCGTCCTCTGTTTGCCCGGTTTCTTGAAGAAGCGGGCAGGGTGCGCAACCACCGGCACGCCTTCAACCGTTACCTGAAGCAGGGCCAATCCGCTTTTGTGGCGACACCCTGGTGCGCCCTGGAAGAGGCCATTGCCGATATTCATGCCGCCGAAGGCACTGCGGTCCTGGCCCATCCGCAGGCCTACGGCATGACGCGCAAAAAACTGCGCCAGTTTCTTGCCAGTTTCAAGGAGGCCGGCGGCGACGGCCTGGAAGTGGCCATGCCCGGGCTCTCCCCGCAACAGGCCGCGTTGCTGGATGAATGCTGGCAACACTTTGATCTGCAGGTGTCCGCCGGTTCGGATTTTCATTCGCCAGAGCAGAAATGGCTGGCACTGGGGCGACTACCGCCGGTGCCGAACGGCGCCAGGCCTGTGTGGGAAGGGCGGCTAGCTTGAGTTAACAGTTGATAGTGAACAGTAATAGCTAAAACAAAGGGTTGTGGCTATTTCTTAAAGTTCATTGTTAGTGTTTCTGTTGGCTTTTGATGCTGCAAATCCTTTGGGTTTTCGCTATTCACTTTTAACTGTTCACTGTTAACTGCTTACTTATGACCGAAATTCTCTACATCCATCCCGAAACGCCTCAGCCGCGGCTTATCCGCCAGGCGGTAGACGTTATTCGTAACGGCGGGCTGATTGCCTACCCGACGGATACCACCTACGCGCTGGGCTGCGGTATCGGCGAAAAGAATGCGCTGGATCGGCTGATCCGCCTGCGGCAGCTGGACAAGAAGCACCAGTTCACTCTGCTGTGCCATGATCTGTCTGCGCTGGCCATCTATGCCAAGGTGGAAAATCCGGATTATCGCCTGCTCAAGGCCCACACCCCGGGCCCCTATACCTTCATCCTCAAGGGCACCACCGAGGTGCCGCGGCGTTTGATGGACCCGAAAAAGCGCAATATCGGTATTCGCGTGCCAGATCATGCCATCTGCCAAGCGCTGTTGGCCGAGCATGGCGAGCCGATCATGACGTCTACCTGCCATCTGCCCAACGACGAGTTCCCGCTCACTGATCCCCAGGATGTCCGCGACTTCCTGCAAGGGCAGGTGGATCTGGTCATTGATGGCGGTTTCTGTGGCGTAATGGAAACGACCGTGATTTCCATGGCTGACGGTGATGGCCCCGAAGTGGTGCGGGAAGGGGCCGGCCCTGTGGACAGTATTTTCTGAATCTTGCCCTGGCTGACTATGTTTTACCCAGAGTGCCGCAAAGGGGCTGCTTGCCACTGTCCCTGATACCCCGGTTCACCGTATAATCGCGGGCTTTCCCCCGCGTGATGCCTGTCGCATTGCGCGGCTGATCGGGTTTAGTGCGCTCCCGCCTGTGAGCGAGACACAGCGGCGTGCTGATATAACCCAAACAAGATTCTAAGGAGTAGGCTTTGAGTTCCGTGGTTCCTTCCCAGCGAGTTGTTTCCGGCATGCGCGCCACTGGCCGCCTGCATCTGGGTCATTACCATGGCGTGCTGAAAAACTGGGCGCGTCTGCAGCACGAATATGAATGCTTTTTCTTCGTGGCAGACTGGCACGGGCTCACCACCGAATACGAAAACCCGCACAAGATCGAACAGCACGTCTGGGACCTGGTGATCGACTGGCTGGCCGCCGGGGTCAACCCGGGTTCTGCCACGCTGTTCATTCAGAGCCAGGTGCCGGAGCACGCGGAACTGCATCTGCTGCTGTCCATGATGACTCCGCTGTCCTGGCTGGAACGGGTGCCCACCTATAAGGACCAGCAGGAAAAGCTGCGCGAAAAGGATCTCAGTACCTATGGGTTTCTGGGCTATCCGCTGCTGCAATCCGCAGACATCCTCGCCTACCGGGCCGGCCAGGTGCCGGTGGGGGCCGATCAGGTCGCTCACGTGGAGCTGACCCGGGAAGTGGCCCGTCGCTTCAATCACCTCTATGGCCGTGAGCCGGGCTTCGAGGAAGCCGTGGATGCAGCCATCAAGAAAATGGGCAAGAAGCAGTCGAAGGTATACCTCAATCATCGCCGCCAGTATCAGGAACAGGGCGATGAAGCCTCCCTGGAGACTGCGCGTGCCCTGGTGGAAAGCCAGCAGAATATCACTCTGGGTGACAAGGAGCGCTTGATGGGTGACCTGGAGGGCGGCGGCAAGGTAATCCTGCCCGAACCCCAGGCACTGCTGACACCGGCCTCCAAAATGCCGGGGCTGGATGGGCAGAAAATGTCCAAGTCCTACGGCAACTTCATCACCATGCGTGAGGAAGAGGCGGATATCGACAGCAAGATTCGCCGTATGCCCACCGATCCTGCACGGGTTCGCCGGACCGATCCAGGTAACCCGGATAACTGCCCGGTATGGCAGTTCCACATGGTTTATTCCGATGACAACACCCGCCAGTGGGTGCAAGAAGGTTGCACCAGTGCCGGCATCGGTTGTCTGGATTGCAAGAAACCTATCATCGAGGCCGTGCAGGAAGAGCTTGAGCCGATCCGCAAGCGTGCGGAGGAGCATCTTCGCAATCCGGATCTGGTCCGCACCCTGGTCGCTGAGGGTTGTGAGGAAGCCCGCGAGGCTGCCCGCGCCACCCTGGAAGAAGTCCGCGCCGCTATGGGGCTCAATTACCGCTGAGGCGCACTAGCGCACTCGGGAGAGAGAGATGACTGAACCGGCAGAACCCACAGTCACACCCATTATGAAGCCGCTGCATCCCAGCCAGGCAGAGATGCCCTTTGGCTTGATGTATGGCAAGGCGATCACCAAACTGCCGGACGATCTGTATATACCGCCCGACGCCCTGGAGGTCTTCCTGGAAGCCTTTGAGGGCCCGCTGGATCTGTTGCTGTACCTGATCAAGCGACAGAATCTGGACATTCTCGACATTCCTGTCTCCACCATCACGACTCAGTACATGGAGTACGTGGAGCTGATGAAGGCGATGAACTTCGAGCTGGCGGCGGAATACCTGGTGATGGCCGCCATGCTCGGAGAGATCAAGTCGCGCATGTTGCTGCCTCGCCAGAAAGAGGACGAGGAAGACGAAGAACATGATCCGCGTGCAGAGCTGATTCGTCGTCTGCAGGAATACGAGCGCTTCAAGCAGGCAGCAGAAGACATCGACCAGCTGCCGCGCCTGGAAAGGGATATTTTTCCGGCAGAAGCCAAGCGGCCAGAGTTTACCCGGGAAAAGGCGCAGCCTGATGTGGACATGCGTGAGCTGCTGCTGGCCTTGAAGGAGGTCATGCACCGGGCCGATATGTTCGAGAGCCATCAGGTGTCACGTGAAAAGCTGTCTACCCGGGAGCGTATGGCCAATGTGCTGGACAAGCTCAAGGGCCGGGACTTTGTGCCCTTCGTGGAGCTTTTCACCCCTGAAGAAGGCCGGCTTGGCGTCGTGGTCACCTTTCTGGCCACGCTTGAGCTGGTCAAGGGCAGCCTGATTGAGCTGGTACAGAACGGGCCCTTCGCTCCCATTCATGTGAAAGCGAAGACCCTGGTACTGGAAGAATCTGATGTGCTGGCCCAACTTGAACTGGAAGACGAACCCGATGACGGCGTGGATGATGAACCCGATGCCCATGACGGAACCGAGGGGTAGCTGTGGAAGCTGAACAGATAAAAAGAATCATTGAGGCTGCCATTCTGGTCGCGGAAGGACCGCTTGACCGGGATGCACTGCAGGCGCTTTTTGATGAGGAAGATCGCCCCAGCAAGCAGGATCTGGGCAAATATCTGGAAGAGATCGGTGAGGCCTACACTGACCGGGGCATCTTTCTCAAAGAAGTGGCTTCTGGTTTTCGTTTCCAGGCTCGCCCGGAACTGGGCCAGTGGGTCAGCCGCCTGTGGCAGGAAAAGCCCCCCCGATACAGTCGGGCCATTCTGGAAACCCTGGCACTGATCGCCTATCGCCAGCCCATTACCCGTGGCGAAATCGAAGAAATTCGTGGTGTTTCAGTAAGCTCTCATATCGTTAAAAGCCTGCTGGAGAGAAACTGGGTACGCGTGGTTGGGCACCGGGATGTGCCGGGTCGGCCGGCCATGTTTGCCACCACCAAGCAGTTTCTCGACTATTTCGATCTGAAGAGCCTGGAGGACCTGCCATCGCTGTCCGAGATCCGCGACCTGGACAAGATCAATGAAGAGCTGGCGCTCAGCGATGTGCCGCCCGCCAAAGCGGGCCCGGGCGACATGGATGAGGCGCCGGAAGGCGAAGATGGCCATGGTCTGCTCGACGATGAGCGTGAACAGCGCCTGCCAGGCGACCAGGAAGCCTTCCCGGGTCTGGAGCAGGAACCGGAAATTGATGATGACACCTTGATGAGCATGGACAAGGTGGATTCGGTGTTATCCGGCTTCGAGCAGGAATTCCGCCGCAAACCGGCTGCCGACAAGGATAAGCAGGCAGCCGTTGCTATCGATGAAAGTGTGGCCGAAGAGGCCGAGACGGCTGACAATAGCCCCAATGACGCTGACGGCGAGGATGCCGCTGCGGAAAATAGTGCAGAGGACAGCCAGACACGTCATGACTGAAACTGAAAAATTGCAGAAAGTGCTGGCGCGAGCCGGACTGGGCTCCCGCCGGGAGCTGGAGAAATGGATTGCTGATGGCCGGGTTTCGGTCAACGGCGCGGTGGCAACCCTGGGTGACCGGGTTGGCAGCGAAGACACCCTACGCGTAGATGGCAGGATTATTAAAGTGAAGGCGGAAGAAGAAATCGTTCAGCGCGTGATCATGTACCACAAGCCGCCCGGCGAAGTGTGCTCCCGAAACGATCCGGAAGGGCGCGCCACGGTATTTGATAACCTGCCGCGACTGCAGGGTATGCGCTGGGTACAGGTGGGGCGTCTGGACATCAATACCACCGGCCTGCTGTTGTTCACCACCGATGGTGAGCTTGCCCACCGCCTCATGCATCCAGCCAACGGTTTCGTGCGAGAGTACGCCGTGCGTGTGCGTGGCGGGATGACCCCGGAAAAGCGTCAGGCCATGCTCGATGGCGTGCTGTTGGAAGATGGTGTCTCCAAATTCGACAGCATCGAAGATGCCGGCGGCGCGGAAGAGGGCGCCAACCACTGGTACAAGGTGACACTGACCGGGGGCAAATACCGGGAAGTGCGCCGTCTGTTCCAGTCTCAGGATCTGGATGTGGCGCGCCTGATGCGGATCCGCTTCGGCGATCTGACCTTGCCGCCCCAGTTGCGTCAGGGCCGCTGGATGGAGCTGGAGCCCGAACAGATCCAGGCTCTGATCGGCAAGGTGGAGCTCAAGGGCAAGAAATACACCGGCCTCTACGGCCGCGCCCGCCTGCGCCACCAGCGCGCCGGCAGCAAGCCGCCTCGCAAGGCTCGCGGTCCTTACCGCCGTTAAGTCTCTTCTGCAGGAGCGCCTCTCGGGGCGCGAATCCCCGGATCGTGCCAATCGCGGTTCGTGGCTCGAGCGCCGCTCCTACGGAAGCCTCATGACACGTCCCACCAGGGCCGGCAATGCCGTCTCCACTCTCAGAATCCGCGCCCCGAAACTGTGGCAGGCAAAGCCCTGTTGCTGCAGCATGCTCACTTCGTAATCGGTCCAGCCACCCTCAGGGCCGATGGCCAGGGTCACAGGCTCGGTGAGATCGCCCGACATGGGTGGGTAATTGCCCGGGTGGGCGAGGATACGTTGGCCCGGGCCGGCCCAGGCGTTCAGGTTATCTTCCACGAAGGGTTTGAAGCGCGGGGCGAGAACCAGCTCCGGCAGCATGGTGTCACGGGCCTGCTCAAGTCCCAGCAGCATTTTTTCGCGGAGCAAATCGGCTTTCAGGTTGGGGGTTTGCCAGTAGCTCTTGTCCACCTTCCAGCTATTGATCAGCACGATGCGCTTGATGCCAAGGCTGGTAGCGTCAATCAGAATCCGCTTGAGCATCTTGGGGCGCGGCAGCGCCAGCAGCAGGGAAAGTGGTAGAGGGGGGCAGGGATGAGAATCTTCATTAAATAAGACCCGCATCTCATTGTTTTCCCGGGATTCTATCTGTGCCATCCCAATGCCGCCACCAACGATCCCGGCCCGGCAGCTACCCCCTTCCGTCAATCCCAGAATGTCGCGCACATGGCGGCACTGGCGCTCGTCCAGACGCCAGAGATTGCCATGAAGATGTTGATGAGGGTGCAGCAGCAGCAGATTCATGGGGCCGATTATGGCACAGCCTGCCCGGGAATCCGCGCTCAAATCCTCACAGCAAAGTGACGTAAATCGCTGTTTACTTGGCTGTTCTCGCCCTTTGCCGGGTGGCGCAGCCTTGCTAAATTGCCTGCATTAAGCCTTATCCGCTGCAGGAGCCTGCCTGTAGTGAGGGTGGCGATTGGCCCGCGGGTAACTGGCGGCCTCTTCGGGCCGCTGGTAGAGTGTGCCGCCCGTTCACCCGTTCGATTAACTGTTCAAGTGTGGAGAGTTTCATGCAGTTTCAGGGTACTGACCAATATGTGGCCACCGACGACCTGAAAATGGCCGTTAACGCAGCGATCGCCCTCAAGCGCCCGTTGCTGATCAAGGGTGAGCCGGGTACCGGCAAGACCCTGTTGGCAGAACAGGTGGCCGAGTCCCTGGGCCTGCCGCTGCTGTCCTGGAATATCAAATCCACCACCAAGGCCCAGCAGGGGCTGTACGAGTACGATGCAGTATCACGCCTGCGTGACTCCCAGCTCGGCGCCGAAGGGGTGGAAGATGTGGGCAATTACCTGAAAAAAGGCAAGCTGTGGGAAGCCTTCACCCATGAAGGGCAGGTAGTGCTGCTGATTGACGAGATCGACAAGGCCGACATCGAGTTCCCCAATGATCTACTGCAGGAACTGGATCGCATGGAATTCTTCGTCTACGAGACCGGGGAAACCATCCGCGCCGAGCAGCGCCCGATCGTGATCATTACCTCCAACAACGAGAAAGAGCTGCCCGATGCTTTCCTGCGTCGCTGCTTTTTCCATTACATCAACTTCCCCGATGCCCAGACCATGCAGGCCATCGTGGATGTGCATTTCCCGGAGATCAAAAAGAACCTGGTCACCGAGGCCCTGGAAATCTTCTTCGACCTGCGCAAAGTGCCCGGCCTGAAGAAAAAGCCCTCCACCAGCGAGTTGATCGACTGGCTCAAGCTGCTCATGGCTGACGATATTCCGGCGGACATCCTGCGCAACCGCGACACCAAAAGCGCGGTGCCGCCGCTCTACGGTGCGCTGCTGAAGAACGAGTCGGACGTACAACTGCTTGAGCGCCTGGCGTTCATGAACCGTCGCGAAAGCTAACCGCAACGCTGGCTGATTATGCTGATTGGTTTGTTCGAAAATCTGCGCCGTTACCGGGTTCCGGTGACTCTGCGCGAACTGCTGGATCTCTTTGATGCGCTGCAGGCCCACGTGGCCTTCGGCTCCATCGAGGATTTCTATCTGCTCAGCCGGGCGGTAATGGTCAAGGACGAAAAGTTCTACGACCGCTTCGACCAGGCCTTTGCCAACTACTTCGAAGGGCTGGAAAACCTGGAGCCGGACTGGCTTAACAAGGTGATCCCGGACGAATGGCTGCGCAAGGAGCTGGAGAAGAACCTGAGCCCGGAAGAGTTCGAGAAGCTCAAGGGCCTGGGTAGCCTGGAAAAGATCATGGACGAGCTGCGCAAGCGGCTCGAAGAGCAGGAAAAGCGCCACCAGGGCGGCAACAAGTGGGTCGGCACCGGCGGCACCAGCCCCTTTGGTGGCTATGGCGCTAACCCGGAAGGGGTGCGCATGGTCGGGCCATCGCGCAACAAGCGGGCGGTAAAAGTCTGGGAAAAGCGCGAATTCCGCAACCTGGACGATTCCGTGGAGCTGGGCACGCGTAACATCAAGCTGGCCATGCGTCGCCTGCGCAAGTTTGCCCGTACCGGTCGCGATGAAGAGCTGGATATGGATGACACCATCCGCTCCACCGCCCGCAACGCCGGTCTGCTCGACATCAAGATGCGTCCGCAGAAGGAAAATCGCGTCAAGGTGCTGATCTTCTTTGATGTGGGCGGCTCCATGGACCCGTACATCAAACTCTGTGAAGAGCTGTTCTCCGCCGCCCGGATGGAGTTCAAGCACATGGAATATTTCTACTTCCATAACTTCATCTACGAGTATGTGTGGAAGGACAATCGCCGTCGCTGGGACGAGAAGATCTCCACCTGGGACGTGCTGCATAAATACGGCAGTGACTACAAGGTGATCTTCGTGGGCGATGCGGCCATGAGCCCCTACGAGGTGAACTCCGTGGGCGGCAGCGTGGAGCACTGGAACGAGGAGGCCGGCGCCGTCTGGTTCCAGCGCGTCATGGAAACATATGAAAAGGTGGCCTGGCTCAACCCGGAGCCGGAGCGCGCCTGGCAGATGACCACCTCCACCCAGTGGATCAAGCAGCTCAGCGAGCACAAGATGTATCCGCTCACCATCGAAGGCCTGGAAAAGGCCATGCGTCACCTGAGCAAATAAGCCTTTTTGTAGGAGGCTGCCTGCAGCCGAACCGGGTTGGGAAGGTTCGGCCGCAGGCAATTTATTCTCCACGCTCCTTCAGGCACAAAAATCTGCATTCCGCTCGTCCGCCCACCCTCGAATTTTGCCGCACTAAACATTTCGTCTAGTAGCGAACAACGCCTGATATCCGTATTCTCCGCGCCTTTCGCGTTTCACGCCCCGGGCAGCCCATAAGGCACACAACCCCGGGACGCCGAAGCAAAAAAGATGAACGCCCACCGTGATCCGGTGGACTTCAGGAGAGATTCCCATGTCCAGGGTGCGAACCACCATCTGGACGACCGTTTTCAGCAGTACCGTACTGGCCGCTACCGGCCTGTCTGCGGACACCACGCAGTCTGAAATCCGTCGTCTTCAACGGGAGCTGGATCAGCTCAAGGCCAACCTGACCCAGGATGCGCCAACCCATACCCCCTCAACCCCCGTGCAATGGCCCGGCTTCGCCGTGTTCGGCAAGGTCAGCGTGGATGCCATCTACGATGACAAGAACGCAGGGCTTAATGATCTGCTGATCCCGAGCACTATCCCTGCCGGCGACACCCACCAGCAGAATGTTGAGTTGCATGGCAAGAACAGTCAGCTGGGCCTGCGAGTGGGCGAGGGCAGTGGGCCTAATGCGGTGTTTGCTGTGGATCTGTTCGGCAGCATCGACGGTTACGATCTGCGGGTACGCGATTTCTATTTTGAATACGGCGCCCTACGTGCCGGCTACGGCTATACCGCCTTGCTGGATGGGGCAGCCTGGCCGTTGACCCTGGACTCCCAGGGCCCCAACAGCGCCATCTTTGCCCGCCAGACCGGCGTGCGCTGGCAGGGCGAGCACCTGACCCTGGCGCTGGAAGATCCCAATCCGGAAGTGTATGACCCGGATAACCTGAGCAGCGCCAGCGGCCGCAGACCGGACGTTATCGCCGCCTGGACCCAGCCCCACGGCCGAGGTCATGTGCGGGCCGGGCTGGCGAACCGGGAAATCGGCGTGGAATTTGCCAATGGCGACCAGCAATTCGCCAGCGCCACTGGCGGTGTTGTCAGTGGCACACTGGCGATGACCGACAGCCTGACCTTGCTGGCCAGTGCCAGCTACGGCGAGGCCATGGCCCATTATTATAATGACCTGTCTGGCTTCGGTGACGCCGGCATGGACGGCTACGTCTTTGCTGCTGATGGACTGAGGCCACTAATGGCGCGAGGCGGCTATCTGGCCGGGCAGTGGCAGTTCCGCCCGGAGTGGACGCTGGCCATGGTTGGCGGCGAGATTACTCTGGAAAAAGACGATGAGTTGCCGGCGGATGCCATGCGTCGTACTCGTTACGGCACCCTGAGCCTGATTCGCCAGCACGACGACAGCCTCAGCTATGGGGTCGAGCTGGCTTACGGGATGCGCGACAATCAGGCAGGTGATCGCAGCGAAGCGCCTCGGGTGCAGTTAAACCTGACTTATCGTTTCGAACATACCCACAGCCGCGATCACTGATCAATGCGTATTGGTATCCTTTTGCGCTTATTGGTCTCCAGCGCCCCGACTGGTGAAGCTATCAATCAAGTCCATGGGAAGAGGGAAAACAATCGTGCTGGAGCGGTCGTTGGCCACTTCCGTCAATGTCTGCAAATACCGCAGCTGCAATGCCTGTGGTTGCCTGGACAGGGTTTGCGCCGCCTCCAGCAGTACCTGTGAAGCTTCTTTCTCGCCATTAGCGTGGATCACTTTGGCCCGCCGGATACGCTCTGCCTCCGCCTGGCGGGCAATCACCCGCACCATACCTTCATCCAGGTCCACATGCTTGATTTCCACATTGGTGACCTTGATACCCCAGTTGTCGGTCTGCTCATCAAGGATTTCCTGAATATCACTGTTCAGCTCATCCCGGGAAGCAAGCATCTCATCCAGCTCGTGCTTGCCCAGCACCGAACGCAGGGTTGTCTGGGAAAGCTGGCTGGTTGCGGCATAAAAATCCTCCACATTGATTACCGCCTTCTGGGCATCCAGCACACGAAAGTAGAGCACCGCATTGACCTTCACTGACACATTGTCCCGGGAGATTACGTCCTGGGTGGGGATATCCAGCACGCGGATACGCAGGTCCACTTTCACCATCTGCTGGATCACTGGCACCACCAGGATCAGCCCTGGGCCTTTCACCCGGTAGTAACGGCCCAGCATGAAGATCACCCCGCGCTCGTACTCGCGCAGGATACGGAACATGCTGATCACGAAGCCAACGACAATAATCGCCAGCGATAACCAGAAATACGGGGTCATGATGTGTCCTCCTTATTGACCGATGCCACGTTCAGAATCAGGTCGCTACGATCAATGACCTGCAGCAATTGCCCCTGTTGTACCGGTTGTTGACTGTGTGCATGCCAGATTTCCCCCAGCACTCGTACCTGGCCGTCATGCTCGAAGTCGCCCAGGGCCACGGCGGTTTCGCCCACCAGAGTGTCGGCACCCGTCACCGGCGGCCCCTCGTGGGCCTTGACCGCCAGCCGTACAAACAAACCCACCAGCAGCAACGAGCCGACGCCCACGGCAGCAATCACCGGCAGAGCAATCCGGAACGCAGGCAGATCCGTATCCATCAACATGATCGAGCCGATCACGAAAGCAATCGCGCCACCAACCCCGAGCACCCCGAAACTGGGCGATACCGCCTCCAGAGTCACCAGCACAGCACCCAGCAAGATCAACCCCAGGCCCACATAGCTCACCGGCAACATCTGCAGAGCGTAGAGCGCCAGCAACAGGCAAATGCCACCCAGCACTCCGGGCACGCCCATGCCGGGATTGGAGAACTCCAGCACCAGGCCGTAAATGCCTACCAGCAACAGCAGGAAGGCAATGCTTGGGTCGGTGATAATCGCCAGAAAGTCGGTGCGCCAGTCCCGTTCCACTTGATGTTGCTGGGCGCTGGCCACGGCCAGAGTGACTGACTGCCCATCCCAGCTCAGCTTTCGGCCATCCAGTTGTGCGAGCAGGTCAGCAAGGTCGGTTGCCTTCAGGTCGATCACACCTTGTTCAAGCGCGGCACTGGACGACAGGCTCACCGCTTCACGAACGGCCTTTTCCGCCCAGTCGGCGTTACGGTCGCGCAATTCCGCCAGGCCACCGATATAAGCCACCGCGTCGTTCACTTGCTTGCGGTGCAAGGCCGAGGCGCTGTCGGGGCTGGAAGATGCCTGCTCACTGTTTTCATCGCTGTTATCAGGAGAGGAGGGCGAGGGCAGTCCGCCGCCCCCGCCAATCTGTACTGGCGTGGCCGCGCCCAAATTAGTGGCCGGCGCCATGGCGGCGATATGGGAGGCATAAAGAATATAGGTGCCGGCACTGGCGGCCCGACTGCCGCTGGGTGACACATAGGTAGCGACCGGTACCTGGCTGTCGAGAATGGCACGGATCATGTCGCGCATGGCGCTATCAAGTCCGCCCGGCGTATTCAGCTGCAACACAAACAAGCTGGCCGAGGCCTGATTGGCGTCTTCCAGAGATCGCACAAACCAGTCACTGAGCGCCGGCCCAATGGGGCCGTCCAGAGTCATCACCCAGACTGATGAAGCAGAAGCACTGGAAGAGGAGGTAGTCTTGGCAGGAGAAGCCGGGGCCAGCAGGAACAACAACGCCAGTAACACGCAAAGCAACACTCTGGCCGCAAGCCTGTGGCCATGATGCGGTGTGTCGTGATACTCGCGGCCCATGAGAGTGCTCCCTTGGTGCTCATCGATAATCCCATGAAAGCGTACTTGCCCCCAGTGAGGCAAGCTCACAGCGTGGCAGTCGGTCGGAAAGCGGAGTCTTGTCTGATTTGCTTGTTAAATTGGCAAGGCAGCCGCTGGAATTGAACAGGGGTAATCAATCGGTATGGGCGGGTCTGCGTCAGGACTGATTATCGAGATATCTTTAATTTAACATAATATACAGAGTTCCACGATTTGTTTACCCGCCCCGAGGAGGGCGCTTGCGAAAAAAACGCTTAAGGAATAGTGGCTTACCCTCTCAAGCCGCTCCCTCCAAACAGCCACTTTACCCGCGTCGCCTGATCGTTCTGCTTTCGCTACAAGACAGATCCCGATCGCTTCCGCCGGTTCCATGCCAATCTCTTCAGCAATAGCCCAGGCATACTCCGGACCGAGACCGCCGCCGCGCTTAACCTCTGAAACTGCAGCTCTGGTAAGCCCTAATTCCTTCGCTGCTGCGTTGTCGCTCTCGATGCCTTTTTTCTCTTTGTAGACCTGAATCAGCTCGTACGGTGTCATTTCACGCCCTCCATTTGTGTCAATGATGCTTGACAACCCTCTCCCTCTCAATGTCAAATCCACTTGACGTGTCAAGACGCTTTGACACTGGAAGTCAAAATTTTCACTTCCAAGGGGGAAGACCATGACCGAAAAGCAAATAATCCCTGCCGCGCTGCTTGCCTTCGCCATTTCCGTAGTCGCTGCCGTCTACTTCGCGGCCAGCTACCTTGAGGGGTGCCCGGCATGAACGAACTTAAGGAAATACTGACCACCTATCCCAAGCTTGCCCATGCCCTGGCGATTATTGAGGACTCATGCCGATCCGGTCGCCCTTACGGCTTCTCAGAAGAACACTGCTTCCTCAACGCCTATGCAGAGGGTCTCGAGGACTCTGGTTCCATTGATTGGTCCCACCGGACAGAACTGCTGCTCTACGTGCACGAACTTCTCATTGGCACGGCCCCCATGCCCGAAGGGCATAACAGGCAGCAGGAAAGCGCCCAAAATGAACCCCTAAGCCACGTTCTGCCGAAACCTCGCCCCCGGCGCGCCCTAGAGACAGAACACCAAGAAACGGCCTCTCAGCGCTTTCTACGTCGTTTCGGTGCGGGTGACACCGTTTCATCCACCAACACCACATCCCGCGCCATGAAAAACCCGCTTTTCACGGCCTCTGCTTTCCCCCCGGCCTACGTTCCTTCCCCCAAGGTTGCCGGTGGGGTCTTTTCTTCTGGATCGATCCGGCAGCTTCTGCCGGTCGATTTCCGGGTGGCGGTCCCTGTAACACCGCCACTTTGTCTCATACGTGAGACTTTCCCACAAAAATCACTGTCTACACGGACAGCAAAAGGGGGTTCCAATGCTTCTTGATTGGGTTACGGTCAGAACCCCTTACGAAAACCTCAACCCTGAGGCTCTGGCCATCGTTATGGCCTACGGTGACCGAGTCCAGCGGATCAACGCCCAAACAGGCGAGCTACGGTGGGAATCCGCCGCATGGGACTCCATCCGCTCAGATACCCACGCGATCAGCGTCAAGGCAGGGGGCTCCGAGCTCTGGATACAGGGCAGTCCGGCCCGAATCATCGCCCAGGGTGATGCCGTATTCGGTGCCGGCGCGAGCCAGGCTTTGGACATTGCCGGCTGCATCAACCGGATGGCCTCATTTGTTGGTCAGATGCTCAATTGCCAGTTGCCCACGGCAAATAGCTGGAAACTCTCTCGCGTCGACGTCACAGAGAATCTTTTGCTAGAGGATCAGGCCGCCGTACGGGTTGCGTTGTCCACATTGCGCAACTGTGAGGGCGGACGCTACCGAGTCAGCCAGCAAGCAGGGGATACCGTCTATTGGTCCCACCGCTCGAAGATGCGCAGCGGCAAAGCCTACGCAAAAGGCCCCCACCTCACCTACATGATGAAAAAGCCCACCTATGAGGGCTACCCCTACACCCAAGAGCAAATTACAGCAGCCGACCGGCTGTTGCGCCTTGAACTAAAACTAGGCCGAGAGTGGTTCTCCCGGCATGACTGGCAAACCGTAACCCCGGCAACCCTCCGCAATGAATGGAATGAGTATTTTGGCCGGATGATAGGAGCAGCGGAAGTGAAAACACATGACGATATCAAAACCCGCGTAATGGCTGCGGCAGAGACGGAAGGGCAGGCCCGTGCCGCCCTTGGACTCTGGGCGCTTATCAAGTCCGAAGGCTGGGAAGCAGCACGTGAACTACAAAGCCGCCCGACGTGGTACCGCAATTTAAAGATTCTCCGGGCCGCTGGCCTAGGTGATGCCGACTTGTCCACCGGGCAGGTCGTCCCACTCCGCCGCAAGGTACTCGAATGCCAAGCGGTAACCCACTGGGCCGAACTGGTCCGCACTGCTTAAAGGTGAACTTATGAAAAGCCAAATGATTATCGCGGGTCTGATCCGTCGCTCTGGTACCTCCAAGAAAACCGGCAACCAGTATGACTTCTGGACAGCAACCGTGCTCAACAAACCGATCATCCAAGGCGTAACAGCAGCAGCCCACGGCTTTGACGCCTCGGAAATGTCATGCGACCCAGCCGTAGCAATGACCCTCCGCGACTCAAAGTTTCCGGTTACCTGCGATGCGCAATTGCGCCTTGACCGCGACAACAAAGCAATTATTGAAGTCGCCACCCCTACAACTCAAAAAGCCGTCGCGGCATAAGTAGGGCATTAACTCATGAATGACCCGGGCCCTTGGATTCATTTCATCATTACCGCCATGGCACTCATTGCGCTATTTACGAGGTCGATCCAATGAATCAAGTGGTGATGTGTGACGGGGCTTGGGAAGAAGGTACGGGGGGTGCTGTTACTTGTAACGGGACTCTCGTGCAGGTGGAGGAGGGTTACTTTTCTTGGGTGCCCCCTCTGACATACGAGCAGTCAACCGAGCTGCTCACTTACGTCGGGCTGATTTACGCAACGGTCTTTTGTTACGCAATGATCGCCCGTTTCTTGACTGACCAACGTCCTGACTGAGGAAAAACTTATGGACATGACCGAAGTAACCACCCAGCTCGCACTGTCTCTGGCAGCGATTGGCACCGTTGGCGCGGCTCTGCTCGCACCTGCTGCGCTTCGCTCCGCCTGGAACGCAGTACGCGGGTTTATCAAGTAAGCACAACACGGCAAAAACTGGCCCCCTCACGGGGGCCTTTTACCTTTCGGGCCTAACACATGAACTACTTCACCCGCCAGTTAATGAGAGCACTCGAAAACCGAATATTCCGGCAGCTTGCATACTGGATAATAGCGGGCATCATTGGCCTAGCCGCACTCGTAACAGATGCAACAGCAGCAACTCAGAGTGGTTCTAAAATCTCAACCGAAAGTCTCGGCCTAGAGAAAAGCCAATATGAACAGACAGGCTACCCGGAGTGCTCTTCGTTCCCTGATCCTGTAGTAACCCAAACCGCCTATTCACAATCGAGCATCATTTGCCGCAAGGGCCGACGATCTTCAGGCAGATACCAGACATACAAAACGATCCACTACTGTGCAGATCCCAACTACCCGCACATCACGGCCTACGGTGAATCAAGCTCAGAGGGCGTGCCGGTAACATTCCCTTCCTTCTACACAATATGCAGCAACGAAGCCCCACCACCACCTGAATGCTCAATATCAGCAGGAACAGAAACCCCGCTGAGCGTTCCGTATCTAATGGGTCAGGTCTGCTACTCGAACTGCACGCACACCAGCCCCAAAAAGCAGATATGTGCCTACTTAAACGATGGCACCTCCTCTTGTTACGCCGTTTACACCAGCAATGGTGAATACTGCGCCGAAGAGGACGGTTCATCTAGCCGCCCCTTTGATGACCAACTAGACGAAGATGGATGCTACAGGGCAACAGCAAATGGCAAAAAGTACTGTCAAGTTCCAGATAACAGCCCCTGCCCCAATTACACCATTGTAGACGGCAAGAAATACTGCCAAACAGCAGACGAAGGGGAAACACCGATTGATTCAGATGGAGATGGTTCCCCAGATGGAGAAGACCCGAACCCATCTAACCCTGACACAGACGGCGATGGAGTCCCAGACGGCCAAGATCCGAACCCATCTAACCCAGACACAGACGGGGATGGAATTCCAGACGGCCAAGACCCAGACAACGACGGCAATGGCATACCTGATGAAGAAGAGGGAGAACCCTCTCAATCTGAATACACGATTGGAACGTGTTCGCCTGGAACCCAAATTCAGGAGCCAGAATGTAGCTCAGACCTAGATTCAGTTCAGTGCGCCATCTACCTCAACAATTGGCATCACCGGTGCGAAGAAAAACAGCAATTTGAAGAGCTCTACGGCACCGAACAAGACCGTGCCCCTATAACCAGCGAGGGGGAAAGCTTCCTAGATGCTAATGACCCAGCAAACCAGCTTCCCGGTTCCGGCCCCGGTGGTGCCGGCGGTCCAAATGATACGAACATAGCTTTCAGCGATGCCATAGACATGCTCGACGATTCAGGCTTTGTCTCTGGCTCTTGCCCCTCTGATATTAGCTATTCCGTATTTGGTGAAACATTCCAATTTACTTACCAGCCAATTTGCCAAGTTTTATCCATGGTTAATCCTGTGATTGTGGCTCTAGGTTGGTTCGCTGCTGCCTTGATTATCGGCAGATCACTTATCGGAGGTTCGTGATATGGCATTACCTCTACTTGCTGTTCTTGGTGCTGGTGTAATAGGCCGGACTCTTATCTCTGTTGTTGGTCGTGTTCTCTTTGCCCTCGGCGTTGGCTTTGTAGTTATGCAGGGTGTTCAGATTGGCTTTCAGGGGCTTATTGACCTTATAGCAGACCATTTCACCGGATTACCTTCTGATTTCGCTGGGCTTATAGGGCTCTCTGGTTTTGATGTATTCGCGTCCCTAGTTCTGTCTGCTTATGCGGCTTCGATATTCCTAAAGGGTGTAGGTGGGACCATTAAGAGAATGAGGTTTAAATAATGTTCCTTATTGTTACCGGTTCACCCGGATCCTCTAAAACTCTTAATGTCATTAGTCAGTTTAAATCTGTCACTGATCGTCCAATTTATTATCGTGGAATCACTCTTACCGACGAGGGCAAGTCTAAGCTTGGATGGATAGAGCTTTCAGACGACGAGGCTAGAGATTGGCCTGATCATTGCCCATTAGGTGCAATTGTTATCATCGATGAAGCACAAGAGATTTGGCCAGTAAGGCCAGCAGGTACACCAGTCCCCTCTGGTCTGACTGCACTAGAAAAGCATCGTCATAAGGGTTACGACGTCGTTTTCCTCACCCAGCATCCTATGCTTCTTCACACTCATGCCAGAAAGATTTGTAATGAGCATCACCATTACTCGCGCCCATTTGCTACTAAACGTCCCATTCGTTATCACTCCGGGTCTGGCTTTGTAAATCCAAGTGACACCAAAGAGTTAAAGTTTAGCTGCACACAAAAAAGAATCCCCCTGGACACTGCTTGTTACCCTCTTTATAAGTCGGCTGAAATTCATACTCACAAGTCACGGTTGCCTTTCGGTGTTATCAAAATGTGGGTTCTTATTGCCCTTGTTCTTGGTTTGGTGGGTTTCTGTGTCTACTGGCTTATTTCAGTGATATCAGGTGATAAAGAGGGTCTTACTCATCGTCCAGAATCTTTGTCTTCATCGTCTCCACATTCGTCTTTATCCTTGAATGCAAGTGCTATCAGTCCTGTTTCTTCTCGCCGTGATGTTGATTGGTCTACCGCTCTAATTCCAGAAATAGATGGCATTCCATACACTGCACCCCTCTACAATGATGCTTCTACTAAGGTTAAATCTGTCCCCCGTGTAGCTGCTTGCATTGCTTCTAAATCTCGGTGCCAGTGTTTCACCCAGCAAGCTACCGTGATTGATGGTGTTCTCGATCAGGTATGCCGCCAGCATGTTCAACATGGAAGCTTTGACCATATGAAAGAAGAAAATCGAGAGCGGGGAGGGGGATCGCGCGCGCGCGAGCCCGCCCCGCGCTCCTCCGATGATGAACCTGATACATCCATAGACCGCCTACAGCGCGCTATTGAAATCACGCGTCAAACTCGTTTAACTGCCCTCGCGCGCTGACTCCCCGCCTTAATAAACAAAAACTATCGCAATAAATTTATTGACAAACAATAAAAGCCATTTAATTCCATGAATTTAAACGGCTTTTATTTTTGCAATACCGCCTTTCGGATAGCTTTCCCCTATATCTCCAATAGGAACTGCACCGGCCTCCGCTTTAGCTTCTCCAGCTCCCGCCGCAACTGCTTCACTGCCCACAAGCTCCGCAAGTCCTCAGCCCGGTAATGGTTCCCTTCCGGGTCGATCAGCCAGGCATCGTCTACCCGCCAGCCTCGCCAGCTCTTATGCATTGAAGGAAGACGGCCAGCCCGGTAAAGGCTGACCAGTTGCAAAACGTGGGGCGGGGCTTTGTTGGTTCTCAGGTATCGACGGATCGTCGAGGGGTGTCGGTAGGTTATCGCGGAGAGTTCGTTTACTGACAGGCCAAAAGCAACATTTTTGAATAGCATTCGCGCATCACAGCAAGCTTAAAAGCTCCATTTTGCCCTCTGGTTATGAAAACCGTCTATTGAACATAATATACATTATGCGTAGCCATGGTTGGTCCTTTGCCAGGTCAGCCCGATACAATCCTTACCCTGCTTTTCACCCGGATTTGCCTCCGGCCCTGATAGACTCGGGATTTGCATAATTCCTAGAATAACTGACAAGGACACGCATGCGGTTACTGTCCCTGCTGTATCAATTCTTTTTCCGGGTTGTCCTGCTGTCGTTACTGGCCGTGTCCGCGCTGGCGGATGATCGCAAGCCGGTATCCCTGGCTGTGGTGGATTTGTCGCGCTCCCAGGATGCGCTGCTGGTGAACGGCACCCTGGTAGCAGATCGAGCAGCCCGGCTTTCCGCGTCTGTTTCCGGGCTGGTGAGCAAATTGCTCGTGGATATCGGCGACAAGGTTGAGACCGGCGCCCCTCTGATTGAGCTGGATGCCGAGCTGACCCGTCTGGAGCTACAGCGTTCCCGGGCTGACTATCAGCAGCAACAGGCCACACTGGAAGACGCCCGCCGGCGACTGCAGGAAGCCAACAGCCTGGTGGCGAAGCGAAGCATCGCCGCCAGCGAAGTACGCAGCCTGGAATCTGAGGTTCAGGTGGCCACCTCGGGACTGGCCTCAAGCCAGGCTGACGTGGCGAGGCAGCAAGCCTTGCTCAAGCGACATACCCTTCGCGCCCCTTTCAGTGGTGTTATCAGCGCAAAGCTTACCGAGGTAGGTGAATGGCTGACACCTGGCACCACGGTCTTTGAGCTGGTGGGAAGCGATGATCTGCACGCGGATTTTGCGGTCCCACAACAGTATTTTCCGCAGTTGTCCCTGGATACCGGCCTGGAGGTCTGGCTGGAGAAGGAAGACGACTCGGAGAGCTCGATAGCCGCAAGCATTACCGCAATTGTGCCTGTTAACGACCCTACTGCCAGAACCTTCACGGTGAGAGCCAGTGTTGACGGGAAAGCCCTGACGCCGGGCATGGCGATCAATGGCCGGCTACAAATGCGCTCAGCAAATACCCGGCCCTCCGTACCCCGAGACGCCCTGCTCCGTGACAGCCAGGGCAATGTGACGGTCTGGATTGCCGAGGGCGAAGATAAAAACCTGGTGGCGCGCCGCAAGGTCGTCAAAATCGCCTCGGGCCAGTCACAGCAGGTCACTATTGTCGAGGGCCTGAATCGTGGCGACCGTGTGGTTATCCGCGGCAACGAGAGCTTGCGGGACGGCGACAAGATCCGGGTGGTGGACTGATGTTCGAGAAGATTGTCCGCAATGGCACCTTGATGACAGTGGTGGTGTTGATCATCACCCTGCTTGGCGTTCTCGCTGCACTGCGCATTCCGGTTCAAATGATTCCCGATCTGGAAGTGCGAACCATTTCCGTGGTGACAAGCTGGCCCGGTGCCACGCCCCAGGATGTGGAAAAGGAAATCCTCATCGAGCAGGAAGAATACCTGCGCAATCTTCCCAACCTGCGGCGGATGACATCCTCTGCCGGCAGTGGCGAGGCGGAAATCGAGCTGGAATTCCCCTTCGGCGTGGATATCACCGACGCACTGATCCGGGTTAATAATGCCCTCAGTCAGGTCCCCAACTATCCGGATAATGTGGATCAGCCGCGCATTCTCTCCAGCTCGTTTTCCAGCAACGCCTTCATGTACTACCGCGTCTCTCCCCTGCCCGATAATCCTCGCGGGCTGGACATGGACATGATGCAGGATTTCATCGACGACGAAGTACGCTCGCGCATGGAGAGCGTGGCCGGGGTCTCCCAGGTGGAAGTGCGCGGCGGTGCCGAACGGCAGGTGCAGTTGCTGCTGGATGCCCAGAAACTGGCCCAGTTCGGGCTCAGTGTGGTGGATGTAAGGGATGCCCTGCGTGAGCGAAACCGGGATGTGTCCGGCGGCGAGCTGGAAAGCGGTAAGCGGCGCTATTTGCTGCGTACTGTGGGGCGCTTTAAGGATATCGACAGCCTCAATGAACTGATTCTGGTCCGCAGCGGTGACTCCCAGGTACGCCTGAAAGATGTGGCTACTGTAGTACTCGATCACTTCCCGGTTCGCAGCCTGTCACGGGTCAATGGCGAGCCGGTGATCAGCCTGGCGGTGCGCCGGGAAACCGGCTCCAATGTCATCGACATTAAGTACGCCATGTTCGACCAGGTAACACAGATAAACCGGGAAGTGCTGGAGCCGGCCGGCATGCGCATGGCGCTGATCGCTGATGATGTGCGTTACGTGGAAGCCTCGGTGTCCAATGTGTGGACCAATCTGGCCATCGGTGCGGTGTTTGCCACCCTGGTCATGTTCCTGTTCCTGCGCTCGGTGAAGATTACCGCCGTGGGCGTGATCGGCATTCCCATCTGCACTATTGCCGCATTTCTTGGCCTGCTGCTGGCCGGGCGCACCATCAATGTGATTTCCCTGGCGGGTATCGCCTTTGCTATCGGTATGACACTGGACAATTCCATCGTGGTGTTGGAAAGCATCGAGACGGAACGGCGCAAGGGGCTGGATCGCTTTCGCGCGGCAGTGAGTGGCATCCAGAAGGTGTGGCCCGCGGTGTTCGCCTCCACCATGACCACGGTGCTGGTATTTCTGCCGGTGGTGTTTATTCAGGAAGAGGCCGGCCAGCTTTATTCCGATATCGCCATTGCCGTATCCGCGTCGATTCTGGTCTCCATGCTGGTGGCCATGACGGTAATTCCCACCCTCTCCGCCCGGCTGGATTTCAGTGCCGTGGTGGCCCATGACGGCCAGCACAGCCGCTGGATGACCGCCCTGCACCGCCTTTCCGGTCTCCTGTCCAGTAGTCGCCCCCAGCAAGTGATCACCCTGCTGGCAACCGTGCTGATAGGTGGTGCTATTGTGCTGTTCCTGACGCCGCCGGCGGAATATCTGCCTGAGGGTGAGGAACCGAAAACCTTCGCCAGCATGAGCGCCCCTCCGGGTTACAACCTGAGCACCATGGAAGCCATTGCTGACGAACTAGAAGCAGAGTTCTTGCCGCTGGTGGGTGCCGACCCGGCGGACTACGAGTCAGGAAAGCTGGCCATGCCGCCAATGAAGTATGTGAATATGGGTGTGGATGCGGAGCGCCTGCGCATCATCGCCGAGCCGGTGGATCCGGCGCACATGGAAGCGATGATGGATGCCATCACCGAGGTCTATCAACGCTATCCAGGCATGGGTGCTTTCGCGGCTCGCGGATCGATCATATCCAGTAACGACGGCGGTACCCGCAGCGTGACCCTGGACGTGGCCGGGGCCGATCTGGCGGAAATCTACACAGTGGCCTCACGGCTGGAGCGCGAGGCCGAGCAGGTATTTGATAATCCGCGCATCCAGTCCCAGCCCGCCAGCCTGTCCCTGGCCCAGCCGCTGATCGAGGTCCATCCGCGCTGGAGCCGTGCCGCCGAAGTGCAGTTTTCCACGCAAGAGCTGGGCTTTACGGTAGCGGCACTGACCGATGGCGCCTATCTGGATGAGTTTTTCCTGGGTGACGACAAGATCGACATCTATGCCTACAGCCATCGTACCGGCACCCGGCCGGATCTGGCTGCCCTCCCCGGCTTGCCAGTCCATACGCCTATCGGTGCTACGGTGCCACTATCATCCCTGGCTACCCTGAAGGAAACCGTGGACACCAGTGTGGTGCGGCGGGTCAACGGCCGGCGCACAGTAACACTGAATATCATCCCGCCCCGGGGTGTGGCCCTGGAAACCGGGGTCAGCCGGGTGCGTGGCATGATTCAGCAATTACGAGATGCCGGCGAGATTCCGGATACCATCAGCATTACCCTGTCCGGTGCAAGCGACCAGTTGCAGGCTACCCAGGAATCCCTGTCCGGCAATTATGTTGTGGCGCTGATGTTGGTCTATCTGTTGCTGGTGGCTATTTTCACCCACTGGGGCTTCCCGTTGCTGATCATGACAACCATTCCTCTGGGCATCGCCAGTGGCCTGCTGGGCCTGGCAATGATGAATGGCGTGGGCGCCCTGCTGCCAGTCCTGGGGCTGCCCCCGCTAACCCAGCCCTTCGACATGATCACCATGCTCGGGTTTCTGATTCTGATGGGCACAGTGGTAAACAATCCGATCCTGATCGTGCATCAGTCAACGCTGAATTTCCGCGATAATGCCATGAGCGCCGTGGATGCCGTGAGCGAGGCCGTGGCCTCACGGTTGCGCCCCATCGCCATGACCACCATTACCACGGTCTGTGGCCTGGCACCGCTGGTGCTGATCCCTGGTGAGGGCACTGAGCTCTATCGGGGGGTTGGGGCGATTGTCCTGTTCGGGCTGCTCGGCACTGCCATTGTGACCATCACTTTCCTGCCAGCGCTCACTGCGCTGGTGCTTTCACTTTTCAAAAAGAGGGCCTGAATTTCGCAGCGTTCCTTTCTGACGGTTGACGGAAGCGCCAAAGTGACCACAAAGTAACTGAGGTTATCTCAGGGTAGGTGAGACATTTTGTCCCAGGGTTACGAACGGCGCAGTTGATCTATATCAAGAAAGCCGGGGAACGTGCTTGGTATCGTCTCCCGGCGCATCATTCGGAAGGGAACGTACATGGAAAACTCAGCGGTTTCACCCTCTTACAACTACACGGTGGTACGGCAATTCACCATCATGTCCGTTGTATGGGGGATAGTGGGTATGCTGGTGGGGGTAATCATCGCCGCCCAGCTTGCCTGGCCAGTCCTCAATTTCGAGTTACCCTGGTTCAGTTTTGGCCGATTACGGCCACTGCATACCAACGCGGTGATCTTTGCCTTTGGCGGCTCTGCCCTCATCGGCACAAGTTACTACGTGGTGCAGCGAACCTGCCAGGCCACCCTGGCGTTTCCCAAGCTGGCTGCTTTCAGCTTCTGGGGTTGGCAGGCGGTGATTGTGGCTGCAGCCATCACCCTGCCCATGGGGTATACCAGCACTAAGGAATATGCGGAGCTGGAATGGCCCATCGACATCCTGATCACCCTGGTCTGGGTGGCCTATGCCATCGTCTTCTTTGCCACTATCGCCCGGCGTAAACAACCTCACATCTACGTGGCGAACTGGTTCTACGGGGCCTTCATTATTGCAGTTGCCCTGCTTCATGTGATCAACAACATCGCCATTCCCGTCTCGGCGATGAAATCCTACTCCGTCTATTCCGGGTCGATCGACGCCATGGTGCAGTGGTGGTACGGGCACAATGCGGTGGGCTTTTTCCTGACCGCAGGCTTCCTCGGCATGATGTATTACTACGTGCCGGTACAGGCCCAGCGCCCGGTATACTCCTACCGTCTTTCCATCGTGCATTTCTGGGCCCTGATCGCAGTGTACATGTGGGCCGGCCCGCATCATCTGCACTACTCTTCCCTGCCCGACTGGGCGCAGTCCGTGGGCATGGCATTTTCCATCGTACTGCTAGCGCCCAGCTGGGGCGGCATGATCAACGGCATGATGACCCTGTCCGGGGCCTGGCATAAGTTGCGCACGGATCCGATCATCCGCTTCATGATCGTTGCCCTCTCCTTCTACGGTATGAGCACCTTCGAAGGGCCGATGATGTCAATCAAGACCGTCAACGCGCTCAGCCACAACACGGACTGGACCATCGGCCATGTGCATTCCGGTGCGCTAGGCTGGGTAGCCATGATCACCATCGGCGCTATCTACGTCATGATTCCCCGCTTGTTTGAGCGCAAGCAGATGTACTCAATCGGCTGGATCAATGCCCACTTCTGGCTGAGCACCATCGGTACGGTGTTGTACATCGCCTCCATGTGGGTGTCCGGGATCATGCAGGGTCTGATGTGGCGAGCGGTAAACAGCGATGGCACCCTGACCTACAACTTTGTCCAGGAACTGGTGGAAAGGCAGCCGTTCTACGCCATCCGCCTGCTCGGCGGGGTGGTGTTCTTCGCCGGCATGGTGCTGATGGCTGTCAACGTCTACAAGACCATCGTTGCCGAGCGCGATACCCACGGCGACGACAACGTGCTGCAGGCTGCCTGAGGAGACCGACATGTCCAATGCCCATGAAAGAGTGGAAAAGAATGTCGGCCTGATGATTGTGCTGACGTTGATTGCGGTGAGTTTCGGTGGCCTGGCTGAAATCGTGCCGTTGTTCTGGCAGAAGGCCACCACTGAGCCACTGGAAACTCTGGAGCCTTACACAGCTCTGGAAATGGAAGGTCGTGACATCTATATCCGCGAAGGCTGCCACGTCTGCCATACGCAGATGGTGCGCCCCCTTCGTGCGGAAACGGAACGCTATGGCGCCTACTCAGTGGCCGGCGAAGATGTCTGGGAGCACCCCTTCCTGTGGGGCTCCAAGCGTACCGGGCCGGATCTGGCTCGTGTCGGTCTGCGGCCGATCACCGAGCAATGGCACCGTGAACATTTGCGCGATCCGCGCCAGGTAGTGCCGGAATCGAATATGCCGGCTTATCCCTGGTTGCAGGAAAATCTCGTGGACTGGGGCGATACGGAACGAACCTTGCGATTGTTCAAGGACACCTTTGGTGTGCCCTACAGCGAACAGGATATCACCGAGCAAATGAACAAGATCAAGGGTGAGTGGGCTGATGCCACGGAAGAAGATGCCCTGGTGGCCTATCTGCTTTCCCTGGGCCAGGAACGTAAGGAGGTAGCACAATGAGCTTTCAAGCCCTGTTTACGCTGGTCTTCTTCGTCGCTTTTATGGCGATGACGATATGGGTGTATCGCCCCAGCCGAAAAAAAGACTACGAAAAACTCTCACACATGGCCCTTGAGGCTGACCGCCGCAAAGAGAGGGACGAGCAATGAGTGATTTCTGGAGCTGGTTCATCATCATTATCGTTGCCATCAATCTGCTCGGTTGTGCGGGCCTGTTGTTGTGGAACAATCAGATCTCTCCGGAGGAGGCTGCCAAGGAAACCACCGGGCACAGCTTTGACGGTATTCAGGAACGCAATGCCCCGCTTCCCCGCTGGTGGCTGTTCCTGTTTATCGGCACATTGATCTTCGCATGCGTGTATCTGGTGCTTTATCCCGGTCTGGGCAAGTTCCCGGGGGTGCTGAACTGGAGCAGTACACTGCAATACGAAAAGGAAGTCGCCCTGGTGGCGCGGCAGACGGACCCGCTGTTTGAGCAGTTTGGCAAAGTGCCGGTGGATGAACTGATCGAGTACCCGGAGGCTTTGGCCGTGGGTGGTCGTCTATTTGCCAACAATTGCGCCATCTGTCATGGCTCGGATGCCCGCGGCGCCAAAGGCTATCCGAATCTGGCGGATGATGACTGGCTATATGGTGGTGAGCCTAAACAGATCATTGCCAGTATTGCCCAGGGCCGCACAGGCATGATGCCACCCATGGCCGCTGCTATCGGCAATACCGACAAGGCAGTGCGCGACATGGCCATCTACGTGCAAAGCCTGAGCCGACCGGATCTGGCCAACGACGCGGATAAGGCCGCCGCCATCGAGCGAGCGAAGCCCAAATTCGCAGTTTGTGCCGCGTGCCATGGCCAGGAAGGCAAAGGAAATCAGGCCATGGGTGCGCCCGATCTTACGGACACCACCTGGCTTTACGGTCCGCGTCTGGAGGACATCGAGACCACTATTCGCGAAGGACGAAAAGGGGAAATGCCCAAGCATGAAAATCTACTCAGCAAAGAGAAGATTCATGTCATTGCGGCCTACGTTTACAGCCTGTCCAACAAGTCAGCCCCGTAACCCCAGGGCCATTGTCGCAGCCTGCAAAAGGCTGCGCCAGGCCGAGTCGGCGGATCACGCCAGCAGTCTTCGAGGTGCGTAATGAGTGAGCGCGACCGCATTAAAACCGTTGATGACAGCCCGGAAGCACAGGGCCCCATTAGCCTCTATGCCAAGCGTAAACGGATCCAGGTTAAATCCATCAGTGGCCGTTTCCAGCGCATTCGCGATTTCAGCATCATCAGCACCATGGGGCTTTATCTTGCCCTACCCTGGATTCGCTGGGATGGACAGCAAGCTGTTCTCTTTGATCTGCCGAACCGGCAGTTCCATATTTTTGGCCTGACTCTCTGGCCGCAGGATTTCCTGTTTCTTTCCTGGGCGCTGATCATTGCTGCGTTCGCCTTGTTTTTTTTCACGGTTCTGGCCGGGCGAGTCTATTGTGGGTATGTATGCCCCCAGACTACCTGGACCCGCTTTTTCCAGTGGATAGAACAACTTTTTGAAGGTGACCGGCATAGTCGAATGAAGATGGACGAGGCGCCCTGGTCCATGAGTAAGTTGCTACGGCGCGGCAGTAAACATGTGCTGTGGTTGGCGCTGGCCTTTCTTACCGGCCTCACTTTTGTCGGCTATTTTTCACCGATTACGGATCTGACTGTTCGTATCTTCAGTGTTGAATGGGGTGGCTGGGAATTGTTCTGGGTAGGTTTCTTTACCGTTGCCACTTATATGAACGCCGGTTTCATGCGCGAGCAGGTGTGCCTGTATATGTGCCCCTATGCCCGTTTCCAGAGCGTCATGTTCGATCGTGAAACGCTCATCGTTTCCTACGACGAAGATCGCGGCGAACCCCGTGGCCGGGGTAGCAAGAAACGCAATCAGGAGCCGCAGGCTGTCGAAAAAGGCGACTGCATTGACTGTGGACTGTGTGTTCAGGTCTGCCCTACAGGCATTGATATTCGCGATGGGCTCCAATACGAATGTATTACCTGCGCGGCCTGTATTGATGCCTGCGACGATGTCATGGATCACATCGACAAGCCCAGGGGCTTGATCCGCTACACCACCGAGAATGCGCTGGAAGGGAAGGAATCCCGGGTGCTGCGTCCCCGGTTGATCGGTTATGGCATTGTCCTGCTGGCCATGGCTACCCTGTTTATGGCCACGCTCTATAACCGTGTGCCCTTGCAGGTGGATGTTCTGCGCGATCGCAATCAGCTTTTCCGGGTTGCCAGCAGCGGCCGCGTGGAGAACGTCTATCGCCTGGAAATTCTCAACAAGGGCCAGGATGCCCATCGTTATACACTGAGTCTGGAAGGTCCTGAGGGGCTGCGCATGGAAAACCGCACTGAGTTTACTATCCAGCCCGGGCAACACCTGTCATTGCCGGTGACGGTAAGTTATGACCCCTATGAGGTGGAAATGCAGTCATCCACCATCTGGTTTTCAGTAAGGTCACTGAACGACCCGGACTTGGAGAAACAGCATGAATCCCGTTTCATCACCCCACGTCGATGATCGCCCCTGGTATCGATACCCGCTGCTCTGGCTGGCCATTCTGCTGCCGGCTAGTTCAGTGATTGCCGGCCTGACCACCCTGTATATTGCCGTCATCAATGCAGACAGCCCGGTGGTCGACGAGTGGTACAAGGAGGGCCGTGGAATTAACCGCTCCGCGGAACAGGAACAGATTGCCGCGCGACTGGGCATTGGCCTGGTGCTGTCCCAGGTGGGCGCCGGCGTTCAGGCAAGGCTGACCAGCGATGCCGGAATCCCTGCGCCAGAATTGATTACCGTGGCGCTGCGCCACCCCACCCTCAAGGAAAAGGATGTGTTGCTGACACTCCATCACCAGGGCAATGGCGTTTTTCGTGGCGACGGAGCTCTCCCCTCAATGGGCCGTTTTATCGCTACCGCCTCTACCCCTGAGGGGCACTGGCGTCTTTACCAAAGTGGCAGCATTGAAGACGGTACGGTGCGCCTGGGTCACGCTACCAAGCCATGAATCAGAGCCTCACCCCACCCTGCTGGCACTGCGGGCAGCCTGCCCCGTCTGGTGCTTTCACCGCCCGCACCCCGGAGGGAAGCCGTGATGCCTGCTGCCCCGGGTGTGCTGCCGCCATCGAGACCATTTACGGCATGGGGCTGGATGACTATTACCGGATTCGACAGGACGAAGCCCCGGCACCGGATGCGCGCCGGGCAGAACTGGACCTGGCTCTGTTCGAGATCCCCGACCTGCTTGCGCCACACTGTGCGTCGCTGCCTGACGGCGAACGCCTGCAGCTGCAACTGAGCGGACTGACCTGTGCGGCCTGCAGCTGGTTAATCGAAAAAGCCCTGTCCACACAGCCTGGTGTCAGTCGCGCCAGTGTCAATCTGGCGGGCATGACACTGACAGTGGACTACCAGGGGGCACCGCAAGCCCGGGAAACCGCCCGCCGCATCCAGCAACTGGGTTATGGCGTTAGCCTGCCCGGTGATCCTGCCGCCACCGCAGCCAATCGCCGCGAGCACAAGCGCCTGCTGGGCAGGCTGATACTGGCCGGACTGGGCGCCATGCAGGCCATGATGTATTCCATGGCGTTGTATATCGGCGTCTTTGATGGTTCGGATGCGGTTTACGAGTGGGTCTTCCGCCTGGCCAGCTTTTTTGTCGCCACCCCGGTGGTCTTTTATGCTGGCTGGCCCTTCTTTCAAGGCGCATGGCGTGGGTTGCGCAATCGCAATCTGACCATGGACACCCCCATCGCCCTGGCTCTTTTCCTGGCCTGGGGCGGCAGCCTGGTAGCCATGTTCACCGGCGGCAGCCACGTGTACTTCGATTCCGCCGCCATGTTCGTTTTCTTCCTGTTGATCAGCCGCTGGCTGGAACACCGTCAGCGCCAGGCTATTAATGCGGGCTATGCGAGGCTTGGCGATACCCTGCCCCGTGCGGTTCGCCGTCTCAGTGGTGATCAGGCGCAATGGGTCAGTCTCAGGCAGGTAGCAGCCGGCGACCGATTGCTGCTGATTCAGGGTGATGTGGTACCGGTGGATGGCCGTATCATCGACGGCCAGGGCACCTTCGATGAAGCGGCACTGACCGGTGAATCTGTGCCGATAAGCCGGGGGCTCCATTCTTGCCTGGTGGCCGGAGCCCGCCTGCAGGAAGGCTCAATCACGCTGCAGGCAGAGTGCGCCGCAGACCACAGTCAGATTGCCCGAATCGCTGAACAGGTGGAGCTGGCCAGCCGCGAGCGGCTGGATGTGATCCGTGACTGGCACCGCATCGCCCCACTTTTTACCGCTGCGGTTCTTCTGCTGGCTGCCTTTACGTTGCTTTGGCACTGGCCGGCCGGGCCCGGCGAGGCTTTTGACCACACCCTGGCGGTACTGGTGATCACCTGCCCATGCGCGCTGGCGCTGGCTGTACCTCTGACTCTTTCGGCGACCCTGGGTACCGCCCTGCGCGAAGGAGTGCTGGTGGCATCGCCTCGCCAGCTGCTGCGATTACCCCATATCGGCGGGGTGCTCTTTGATAAAACCGGGACGCTGACTCTGGGACGTTTCTCGTTGGTGGACACCCAGGTTGCCGGTGAAGGGCAAAAGGCCGATCTGCTTGCCATTGTTTCAGCTCTGGAATGGAACAACCCTCACCCGCTGGCCCAGGCCTTTCGCGACATTGCGCGCAACCCACAAATGACAGACATCCTGCCGGATGGAAATGGTATTACCGGCAACCTTCAGGGCCAGCAATGGCGCATCAGCGGCGCACCGCAACAGGCTCGCCCCGGTACAACCTGCCTGCAGCTGAGCCGTGACGGCGCCGTGCAGTTGTATTTGTGGCTGCAGGACAGCATTCGCGAGGAGAGTGCTGCGGTAACACGGGCTCTTCGCCAGCAAGGGTTGGCTGTACGCATGGCAACCGGCGACAACGATGCCGCTGCCGGGCCGGTGGCCAGGGAATTATCGCTGGAGGAATGGCGTGCCGGCATGAAGCCCGCTGACAAGACCCGCTGGCTCAAGGAGCTGCAGACGACCACGACGCAAATGATGGTGGGTGACGGCATCAATGATGCGGAGGCCATGCTGGCGGCGGACGTATCCGTGGCCACCGCCAACGCCACCAGCTTGGCCCAGCGGGCAGCAGGATTGTATCTGCTCAAGGACAATCTGCAGGCGATACCGGCTTTGCCTGCACTTGCCAGGCGTTGCCAGCGCACCATTCGCCAGAATCTCACCTGGGCCCTGCTCTATAATCTGTTGGCGGTGCCCTTTGCCGTGGCCGGGTGGATTCCGCCCTGGGCTGCGGCCATCGGCATGTCTGCCAGTTCACTGCTGGTCACCCTCAACGCAACGCGAGTTACCCGATGGAAATCGTCCTCCTGCTGATCCCTCTGGCACTGCTGTTTCTTGCCGGGGCGATCTGGGCCCTGTTCTGGGCCCTGCGCAAGGATCAGTTTGATGATCTGGATAATGCCTCTTGGCGGGTGGTGTTCGAAGATCGTGAACAGCGCAAAGGCCTCCCTACGAGTAAAGAGGCTGCAGATCACGACAACGAGCGGGACTCATGATGCCAGAGAGCCCGGAATCCCTGCTGACTCTGCTTGCCAGTGCTCTTCTGCTGGCGTCTGCCGGCAGTGTTCACTGTATCGGCATGTGTGGCGGCATCAGCAGCGCGCTCACCTTCTCGATTCCAGAATCGCGCCGCCAGGGTAAGTCCCTGTGGGGCTGGCAGCTACTCTTCGGCATCGGCCGGGTCTCGACCTATATGGTGCTTGGTAGCCTGGCAGGGATGCTGGGCAAGGCGTTGCTGGATTGGCTGCCTGGCCCCTCCATGGCCATTGGGCTAGCCCTGTCCGGCGTTCTGATGTTGCTGCTCAGTGGTTATCTGCTCGGGCAAGGCGTGTGGCTGAAAAAACTGGAAGGGATTGGTGCCGGGCTGTGGCGCCGATTACAGCCCCTGACCCGGCGGCTACTCCCGGTAGATCGCCCGCTAAAGGCGCTGGCGCTGGGCGGACTATGGGGCCTGCTGCCCTGTGGCCTGATTTATACCGCCCTGGCCCTTGCCGTTACGGCCGGCAGCGCACCGGCTGGTGCATTGGTGATGCTGGTCTTCGGTATAGTAACCATCATCCCCGTGGCCATTACCGGTGTGATCGCCTCCCGGCTGCAGCATTTCCGCAACGGCATTTGGCCGAAGGTGGCGGCATCGCTGACGTTTCTGCTGGCACTGGCATTCTTCTGGCAGGCCTGGTCCATGAGCCAGATGCCCCATCACGTCCACCCTGGTCCCGCCGATCCAGGCATACACAGCCACCACCATCAGCCGGAGACTTGATCCAGGTCAACACAGTCAAAATAACCCCCGCGATAATGGAGGAAATCACTTAACCGGAGAGCGGGTGTGGCTACCTGGGACAAAACATTGATCAGCCGGCATGGCGGTCCCGGACCGCGCTACACGTCTTACCCGCCTGCTCCCCAGTTTCACGAGGAAGTCAGTGAGTCGGATTATGCCGAGGCCATTGATGCTGGCAATGCCGCTCGCCGGCCGTTGTCGCTGTATGTGCACATTCCGTTCTGCAGCACCGTCTGCTATTACTGCGCCTGCAATCGGGTTGTCACCGCCAACCGTGGCAGAGCGGCGGAATACCTGAAACGTCTGAAGCAGGAAATCGGCCTGCGCGCCGAACAGGTAGACAGGCAAAGGCCGGTCACCCAGATTCACTGGGGTGGCGGCACCCCCACCTTTCTCAGTGATGCCCAGATCACCGAACTGGTCTATTACATGGCCAGACACTTCACCCTGCGTGAAGATGACCGTGGCGACTATGCCATCGAGATTGATCCACGCACCGTGGACCAGGCTCGTCTGGGGCTGCTTCGTGGCCTGGGCTTCAATCGCATCAGCCTCGGGGTTCAGGACTTGGATTTGCGTGTGCAGCAGGCGGTCAATCGGGTCCAGCCCTATGAAATGATTCGTCAGACCATGGGCTGGGCGCGGGATTTCGGTTTCAAATCCATTAACACCGATCTGATTTACGGCCTCCCCTGGCAGTCGGAATCCAGTCTGGCCCGCACCATCGAGCAGATTGCAGACCTTCGGCCCGAGCGAATTTCGCTGTACAACTACGCCCATCTGCCGGCGCGCTTCAAAATTCAGCGGCAGATACCGGATATGGCCTTGCCCAGCCCGGAAGAAAAGCTGTCCATGTTCGTCCGTGCCGGGCGCATCCTCCAGGATGCCGGCTACACCTTTATCGGTATGGATCACTTTGCTCTGGAAAGCGACGAGATTGCCGTGGCTCAGCGCAACGGGCTTCTGCACCGCAATTTTCAGGGATACACCCTCCACGGGGATGCGGATTTGCTGGGCTTTGGGGTCAGTGCCATCAGCCAGATCGGCAATCTTTACGCGCAGAACATGAAATCATTAAGTCATTGGTCGGATGCCATTGATCAGCACCAGTCCACCATTGAACAGGGTTATCTCCTGGATCGCGATGACCAGATGCGCCGCGACCTTATCATGCGCCTGTTGTGCGACCTGTACGTGGACATGAATCTGTTCAGTGAGCAGTGGCAAATCAATTTCCCTGACTACTTTGTGGATGCCCTGGCTTCCTGGGTGGAGTTTGAGGATCAGGGCCTGGTGCGCGTGGACAAGCAGCGGCTGGTGATCACCGAGCAGGGCCGGCTGGTAAGCCGGGCCCTGGTGATGCCTTTTGATCGTTATACCCAGAACGAGGCGGCAAACCGCTTTAGTCGCATTATTTGAACCATATTCGCTTGTTGTTCACCCTACCCTATAATGTAAGGTGAAATTTGTATTACGCAGCCATCAACCGGAGCCACACTGTGTCTCAGAATGTTTCCTGCAATGATTGCAGCCTAAGCCCTGTCTGCCTGCCGTTGGCAGTGGCGCCGACACAGCTCGATGAGCTGGATCGCATCATTCATCGGGGCCGACCCCTGAAACGCGGCGAACATCTGTTTCGCGCCGCCGACGAGTTTCAGGCGGTCTACGCGGTCCGCTCCGGCGCCTTGAAAACTTATGTGCTCAGCGATGAAGGCGACGAGCAGGTCACCGGCTTTTATCTCCCCGGTGAAGTGCTTGGCATGGATGGCATTAGCACCGCCCACCACATGTCCAACGCCAAGGCACTGGAAACCGCCACGGTGTGCGAGATCCCATTCTCCAAACTGGAAATGCTGTCCCAGCGCATCCCGTCGCTGCAGCACCATTTCTTCAGCCTGATGAGTAACGAAATTCGCTCAGACCGTGAGCTGCATATGCTGCTCAGCAAGAAAAATGCGGATGACCGGGTGGCATCTCTGTTGATATCCATGTCAGCACGTCACCAACGCCGAGGTCTTAGCGAGCGGGCATTCCGTCTTCCCATGTCGCGCTATGACATCGCCAATTATCTGGGCCTGGCGGTGGAGACTGTCAGCCGTATCTTTACCCGCTTCCAGCAAAATGGCTGGCTACGCGTGGAGGGACGTGAAGTGGAAATCCTTAATCGGCGAAGCCTTTGTGGAGAGCAGAGTCTGGAAGCAAGCCTGTGACCGCCCCGGTACTGGCCATTCTCGACAGTGATCTGAAGGCTCCCCAGCCTGCGCTATACAAAGCCAGGCAGGTGGCGGATTCCACCAAGGCGCCACTGCATGTTCTGGTCAATGCCTATTCCTCCGCTATGGTTCGCGCCGTTGGCGTTGACCATGAACGACAGGGCGCCGCCCGCGCACAGATTCACAAAGCCTGGCAAAACAGGATCAGTGAATTAACCGATAGGGAGCGCTGTCAGCTTTCCATTCTGTGGCACAAAGACAGCATGGCAGCATTGCGTGAGAGCATCCTCGACCTGCAACCCGCCATGGTGGTTGTGCATACCAGTGAAGAAAGCGGCCTGCGCCGGCATCTTTTCACCCCGCGGGACTGGCAATTGATTCGCAAGGCGCCCTGCCCGGTGCTATGTGTTTATGGCCGTGAGTGGCCCAATGCACCGAGAGTTCTGGCCGCCCTGGACCCGGGTACAGAAGAGCAGCCCCAGGATGCCCTGGCGGTTAACGTGCTCGGTGCGGCAAATCATTTTGCCGGCAATCTTGGTGGCACCCTGCGCGCTACTCATGTGCTCGATGAAATGGACGACAGCCTGATTCTGCTGGTGGGCGAAGCGATTCCCGATTACAGCGGCGGCATGGAAAAGGTGCGCCAGTTTTACCGTGATCGCTTTCAGGCATTTGGTGCCGCCCACGGCCTGGGGCCGGACCAGATGACCGTGCTGACCGGCCCGGTGGCGCCGACCCTGGCGAAATACTGTGACGAACAGGATATGGACGTACTGGTGGTAGGCACCGTGCATCGTAACCTGCCGGAAAGGCTGTTACTGGGCGCCACAGCAGAATCCGTGATTACCCGTGCCAGCACGGATGTGCTGGTCATCAAACCCCAAGGTTTCCAGAGTCCCTGGCAAGCCTGATCAGGAGCATAACGTAATGACAGACAAGAAAGATTTTGCCGACAACATTCGCCAGAAACTGGAAGACTGGGATTATCAGCTGGATCGTCTGACCGCCCGATTGGGGGACAAGCGTGAAGAGTGGCGTAGCGACGCGAAGCAAAAAATTGCGGAGATTCAGGATCGTCGCGACGAGCTGGAAGCCAAACTGGAAAAACTGGAGTCTCACGGCGAAGATGCCTGGGATGACATCAAAGCCGGCGTGGAACTGGCTTGGGATGGCTTGAAAACCGGCTTGCTTGCCGCCCGCAGCGAGTTTGAAGACAGAGACTGACCCCGTTTCAGGAGCGCCCCAGTGGCGCTCCTTCACCAGGTCTACTGCTCGGCCCGACGAAACACCGGCTTGTCCGGGGTCGACAGATCCGAAGCAAAGCAATAACCCGCCACATCGAAATTCTTCAGTTTGGCCGGGTCCTTGATGCCCTTCTTGATAATCCACGCCGCCATCAGGCCACGGGCCTTCTTGGCGTAAAAGCTGATCACCTTGTACTTGCCGTTTTTCTCATCCTGGAAGACCGGTTCAATGATGCGGCCATTGATCCCTTTCTTGTTCACCGACTTGAAATACTCATTGGATGCCAGATTGACGAGCACGTCGGTTTTCGCCGCTTTCATATCCTTGTTGAGCTGTTCAGTGATAATGTCGCCCCAGAACGTATAGAGATCCTTGCCGCGTGGGGTATCCAGTTTGGTACCCATTTCCAGGCGGTATGGTTGCATCAGGTCCAGCGGGCGTAGCACGCCATACAGTCCTGACAGCATCCGGAAGGACGTCTGGGCCTCCTTGAGCTGGTTGTCCGTGAAGGTGTCGATTTCCAGGCCGGTATACACATCGCCCTTGAAGGCAAACGCCGCGGGCCTGGCATTCTTCTTGTTGAAGGGTCGCTGCCACTGGGCAAACCGCTCCACATTCAAGTGCGCGATCTTGTCACTGACACCCATCAGGCTGCTGACATCCGCCGGAGAAAGCTGGCGTGCCCGCTCGATCAACACATCGCTATCATCCAGCAATCGGGGCTGGGTGGTTTTCAGCGTTGGCAATTCGCTCTCGTAATCCAGGGTTTTTGCTGGCGATACAACAATCAGCATGGCCTACTCCTTTACATATGACTCCCGGGATTATATGAATCAGGGGGAGCGAGGTCTGCAATTCTGGAGAATAAATGCGCCTATTACTGGTATTGACTGTCATTATCGCGGTTACCGTTCTGCTCTGGGGTAGCTGGCAATGGGGCCGTCGACCGTTTTATCTGGTGCTGAGCTTGGTACTGGCCGGCCTCATGGTACTCGGCATCGGTGTCTGGCAAGGCGGCCGTGACGATCAGGTGCGGCTTCCCCCTGATGGGATCGAGGTAACGCTGAAAGAATTCCTTGCCTCTGAATCCGGCGTGCGCCTGACCGGCAACCTGGCCAACCGCAGTGAAATGAATGTGGCAGCGGTAACGCTTCAGGCCCGCGCCCTGTCCTGCCCGAAGTCGGAGAATGACTGCACTGTGATCTACCAGCAGACCATTGATGTGCAAATGTACCTGCCCGCTGGTCAGGATTACCCCTTTGCAGTTGTCAGTCGTCATCCAAAAGAAGACACCCCGGTGGATCGCTGGGAACTGGAAGCGATCGACAAGCTGGCCTACCCGCAGTCGTAGACTGGCATCCTGCAGGGTGAATCGTCACAATGCGGCCTTCAAACTCCCAGGAGTCATTATGGCATCACTGATTCCCGGCCAGCTCACCCCGATTGGCGATCATGCCTGGCGGGTTCTGGCGCGCAACCCGGGCATGATGACCGGGCCTGGCACCAACAGTTATCTGTTTGGCAAGGATAGCCTGACGGTCATTGATCCCGGCCCCGAGGATCAGGAGCATCTGCAGGCCCTGCTGCAGGCTGCCCGCACCCTGGGAAAACCCATCGACCAGGTGGTGGTCACCCATACCCATCGAGACCATTCCCCAGGCGCTCTGGCATTGGTGGCAGCCACCGGGGCTCGTTGTCTTGGCCCCTCGGTACCCGATGACGGCCTGCAAGACGAGAGCTGGCAGGCAGACCGTCTGTTGGCCGAGGGAGACCGGGTGGATTGCGGCGGCGTTTCGCTACAGGTAATTGAAACCCCGGGCCATGTGGGCAACCACCTGTGCTACCTCAGTGATGATGGCATGCTGTTTACCGGCGATCACCTGATCCAGGGCTCCACCGTAGTGATCGCTCCTCCCTCCGGTTCCATGCAGGCCTACTTTGCTTCGCTACGCAAACTGCAGCAGCGCGGCATAACACGGATGGCTCCTGGTCATGGCGATCTGATCAGCGACCCGGAAGAAACTCTGACCCATACACTGGCGCATCGACAGAAACGCGAAGACAAGGTGCTGGACGCCCTCTCGGGTGACCCTCAAACCCTGGCAGTGTTGGTGAAGGTGGTCTATGACGACGTGCCGGAATTCCTGCACGGTGTGGCCCAATTCTCCCTGCAGGCCCACCTGATCAAGCTCGCCGAAGATGGCAAAGCCGAAGAAACCGATCAAGGCTGGCACAAAACCTGATTGCGCAGCCTCTTGGTAGGAGCGCCTCTTGAGGCGCGAAGTCGGCAAGGAGGCTTACGGGGTACGAGAAGCGAGTTTCGAATGGCGAAAAGCAAACCGGCGACGATTCTGGTTTTCGCGACTCGTTGCTCGCTTCTCGCTCCGCCTCTTTCGCACCTCAAGCGGTGCTCCTACAGGTGCACCGGCACAAGGTTTTCGCTGTTAACTATTAACTGTTAACTGCCTTTCACAACCACCCTTTACGCTTGAAAAACCAGTAAGGCGTCATGCCGGATAGCAGCATCAGGCATATCGCCATGGGATAGCCATAAACCATGTCCAGCTCCGGCATGATCTCGAAGTTCATGCCGTAGATACTGGCAATCATGGTGGGCGGCAGGAACACCACCGCGGCGATGGAAAAGATCTTGATGATCTGGTTCTGCTGAATATTGATGAACCCCTGCGCCGCATCCATCAAAAAGTTGATCTTGTCGAACAGGAAGGTGGTGTGTGACATCAAGGTGTCCAGGTCATGTTGCACCTCGGCACAGGTGCGACGGCGAACCTTGTCGGTGCGGACATAGCGCTGAATAAAGGAAATAGAACGCTGGGTATCCATCAGGCAAAGGCGAATCTTGCCGTTGGTATCCTCCAGCCGGGCCAGTTTTTCAATATCGTCTTCCAGCTCTCCGTTCTCCTCCTCCAGCACGCTGTACCCCACTTGTTCCAGGTCACGGTGCACATCCTCGAGGGCATCAGCCAGGTTTTCCACTTTTTGCTCGAGAATACTCAAGAGGATATCTATCGGCTGCTTTGCCTTTACCCAGCCTCGGCGTACGCGCAGTCGCAGTAGCCGGAAATCGGGTAACCGGGAATCCCGGAATGACAGCAGACGACCTTCCTGGACGACAAACGCCACCGTGGACGTACGAGCGCGCCCCTCGGACTGGAACAGAAACAGGGAGTGGACATGCAGCCCCTGCTCATCGCTGAAGAAACGGGCGGACGCTTCGATTTCTTCCATGTCATCAGAGGCCGGCAGTTCCGCTTCCAGAAACTGTTGCACCAGCTCGCGTTCGTTTTCCTCCGAGTCCACCAGATCAATCCAGCTGGCATCATCAGCCAGAGTGGGCAGGATGCTTTCCGTGTCCTTTTCACGCAGAACACCGTTTTCGATGCGGAAGATATGCAGCATGATGTTTCCCTGATCACCATCGCCGGCAAGATACCGGCAGCAATTTGATATAGTACGGAGCTTATGACTGTCAACGATTCCGGGTCCGCAGCCGGCCAGAAAATGCCAGAAGCGATTACCCTGGCCGGTCAGGCCAGGTTATGGCTTTGGCACCATGCCCTGCCCGCTGCGCAGCACCGGCTATTACAAGCAGATCTGAATGCGGCACTGGACTGGCAGCAGCCACGGATTCAGGTATTTGGTCGTTATCATACCGTACCACGGCTCACGGCCTGGCATGGCGATGCGGGCATTCCCTATCGCTACTCCGGTCACCAGCATGTGGCGGATGGCTGGCCGGACGTGTTGAAGCCGGTGCGCGATACCGTGAGCGAACTGTGCGGGCACCCGTTTAACTCGGTGCTGGCCAATCGCTATCGCAACGGCAAGGATTGTATGGGCTATCACAGTGACGACGAACCCGAGCTTGGCCCGGAGCCCTGGATTGCCTCTTACAGTCTGGGGGTCGAAAGGGATTTCGTGTTTCGCCCCCGTGGTGGAGGCCGCCAGTGTTTCTCGCTGGCACTACCGGATAACAGCCTGCTGCTGATGAGCCCGCAGGTGCAGCAGCAATTCCAGCATGCGCTACCGCGGCGACAACGGGTTCAGGGTGAGCGTCTCAACCTGACGTTTCGCAGAATCTTCAGCGGCATCAGCCCCAGAACGCGTAACTGAGCAGAATGGCGGCGATCAGTCCCGCCGCATCCGCTGCCAGACCGCACCATAAGGCATAGCGGAAATCACGGATCCCCACGCTGCCGAAGTACACCGCCAGCACATAGAAGGTGGTTTCCGTGGAGCCCTGCATCACTGCAGCCATACGCGCGGCCAGGGAATCCACACCCTGAGTCTGCATCACATCCACCATGGCTGCCCGGGCCCCGGAGCCGCTCAGCGGTTTAAGGAACGCCACCGGGAGTGCGTCCACAAAACGCGTATCCCAGCCAATGGCGGCGGCCCCGAAGCGAATGCCGTCCAGGAACAGGTCCAGCACCCCGCCCGCTCGCAACATGGCAATGGCCGCCAGCATGGCCACCAGGTAAGGGATCAGCCGCACCGCCAGGGTGAAGCCCTCCTTGGCGCCCTCCACAAAGGTGTCGTAGCTATCTACCCCACCCCGCCAGGCAGCAACAAAGAAAGCACTCAGCACCAGCAACAGAATGCCATTGCCAAGCAAGCTCGACAGCGTATTGGCGAGCTCCGTGGGCGCCAGCCAGACAATGGTCCCCAGCGCGGCCAGCATGGCCAGCCAGATACCGGCCACCACCAGCAACAACGGATCGCGCAGAGATATACGCTGGACCCGGGCGGTGACCAGAATGCCCACCAGAGTGGATACCGTGGTGGCCATCAGCAAAGGCAGGTAGACAGCAGCCGGGTCACTGGCGCCCTGCTGGGCCCGGAACATCAGCACTGTCACCGGCACCAGGGTCACTGACGAGGTGTTGAGCACCAGGAACATGATCTGACTATCCGTGGCCCGTGTCGGCTGCGGATTACCCAGCTGCAGGCGCTCCATGGCCTTGAGCCCTAGCGGTGTGGCGGCATTGTCCAGGCCCAGCATGTTAGCGGCCAGGTTCATGGAAACCGGTGCGGATGCTTCCGGAGTGCGCCGAACCCCCGGCATCAAGCGGGCCAGAACCGGCTCCACCCAGGACGACAACCTTGCGGCCAGATTGCTGGCCTCGGCCATCTTGAATAGCCCGCTCCACAGTGCCAGTACCCCGATCAGGCCCAGGCTGACCTCAACGGCCAGGTCGGCCGCCGACCAAAGGGCATTGATCAAACGCCCCGGCGCCGCCATGTCACCACCAATGAGCTGGGTCACCGCTCCGGCGATACCCGCAAGGAAAAACAGGCTGAACAGTCTGTGCAAAGCATCCCCCGTACGCTAGGGTCGTGGTAATTTGTTGAAAATCCGTAATTTGGCGACTTTTATGACGGTGCAACTTCGCGCTTTCACGGTAGTCTACAGGTTATAGAGGAATTCAACCGCGAATGACCGCTTTCGGGCCGTCGTCTATACTGCAGGTAAACCGTTTGAGAAACAGCATGTCACTAGTTCGTAAGTTCTTCCCTCTGGCACTGGCACTGGTCCTGCTGGGGGGCGCCATTCAGGGAGTGAGTGGCCTTCGTTCCGAGCCGGAGGTTCAGGGTGACCTGAAACCCACCAGCGACCAGCTGGATGCCGCTGCGGAAATTGCTGCCAACTTGAAGCACCACTATCGGCGGCTGGAGTTCGACAACTCCTTGTCCAGCCAGGTGCTGGACAGCTATCTCGAGGACCTGGACCCCAATCGCCAGTATTTCCTGGCCAGCGACATTCGCGAATTCGAGCGTTACCGCAACAAGCTTGATGACCAGCTAAGCGATGGCCAGCTGGAAGCCGGTTACACCATCTTTAATCGTTTCCAGGAACGCCTGGAAACCCGATTGGAGAAGCTGCTGGACACCATCGAGAACGATCTGGAGTCATTGACCTTCGATGATGAGGAAACCGTGCTGGTGGATCGGGGTGAAGCGCCCTGGGCAGCGGACGAGGCGGCGCTGGACACCATCTGGCAACGCCAGCTGAAAAATGCAGTGCTTTCTATGCGGCTCAATGACAGCTCATTGGACGACATTCGTACCCGTCTGACTCGGCGCTATGAAAGCCAGCTCAAACGAATTAACCAGAACACCCCGGAGGATGTGTTTCAGGTCTATATCAATGCCCTGACACAGACCTTTGATCCGCATACCAACTACTTCACACCGCATAACTCGGAAAATTTCGACATCAGCATGAGCCGCTCCCTGGAAGGTATCGGGGCAGTGCTGCAATACGAAGACGGTTATACCAAGGTGGTACGCCTGGTTCCTGGCGGCCCTGCCGCCAAAAGCGGCCAGCTGAAACCGGCGGACCGGATTGTCGGTGTTTCCCAGGATGGCGAAGCACCGGAGCCGGTAATCGGCCTGCGCCTGGATGAAGTGGTGGATCAGATCCGTGGCCCCAAGGGGACCAAGGTCAACCTGGAGATCATCCCTGCCGGCAGTGCCAGCGAGCACGACACCCGCACTATCACCATTGAGCGCAACAAGGTGGTGCTGGAGGAACAGGCCGCCAAGAAGGATGTGATCACCATTGAGCGTGATGGCGAAACCATGAAGCTGGGCATTATCGAAATTCCGGCGTTTTACCTGGATTTTGCCGCCTTCCACCGGGGCGCCCCCAACTACACCAGCACCACCAGTGATGTGGCCAAGCTGTTGGTGGAATTACGCAAGGAAAACATCGACGGCCTGGTAATTGATCTGCGCAACAATGGTGGCGGCTCCCTGCTGGAAGTTAACAAGCTGGTCAGCCTGTTTATCAATCGAGGCCCCACCGTGCAGGTGCGCGAGTCCAGTGGCCGCGTCAGCATCGAAGGCGACAAGTTTCCCGGGGTGCTGTATGCCGGCCCCATGGCGGTGATGGTCAATCGCTTCAGCGCTTCCGCCTCGGAGATTTTTGCCGGTGCCATGCAGGATTATGGCCGCGCCCTGATTGTCGGCGACCAGACCTACGGCAAAGGCACGGTGCAGACCCTGCTGGATCTGAATCACGGCAAATTGAAGATGACCAATGCCAAGTTTTATCGGGTCTCCGGCTCCAGTAACCAGAATCTGGGCATCGTACCGGACGTGGATATGCCTTCGCTGATCGACAAGGATGAGGTGGGGGAAAGCTCCCTGCCCAACGCCCTGCCCTGGGATGAAATCGACTCGGCAAAATACCAGCGGGTGAGTGATATTGTCCCCTACCTGCCTCAGCTGCGCGAAAAGCACTCCAGCCGCATTGATAAGGACCCGGAGTTCATCTACGTGGAGTCCCTGCGCAAGCTTCTGGAGGAAAATCGCAACCGGATCGAACTGTCTCTGAATGAGAAAAGTCGCACCGCTACACAGAAAGCGCTGGACAGCGAACGCCTTGCCATTGAGAACAGTCGCCGCAAATCCCGCGATGAAGAGCCGCTGGGCAGCATCAAGGAACTGCGTGATCTGGAGGAGCAGCGGGCGCTGGACCCGGAAAGTGATGAGGAGTCCATCGACGAAGATCCCTACGTACGGGAAACCGGGGAGATCCTGGTGGATTACATGAGCCTGATACGAGAGAACCAGGTGGCCCGGCAGGGCTGATCTTGGCTGCTGTAATAAAAAACCGGCTTTCGCCGGTTTTTTTATTTTTCAGGCCAGAGCCTTGAAGCCCCAGCGAGCCGGGTTGTCCCCCAGACCGGCTTTCAGCGTTCGCCGGCCCAGTTGGTGATTCAGGTTTTCCAGGGCTCGCTTGGCCGGGTCTGGCAGAAACCGCACTCCGAAACTGGCGGCACTGACAGCGGTCTTTACCACTCGCACTGCTGTGGCGGCCGGAACACTGCTGTTGATGTTGAGATCATCCGCCACCTTGTCACCGATCAGATAACGGCTGAAGCCCAGCAATACCTCATAGGACAAATTGAATGGCGGCTTGCCGGCCATGCCGCGCAATAGCGCCTTGGCGAGGGACTCGCTGTCCGCAGAGGGCTCGTACAGATGAGAGGTCAACTGCATGGCGAGGATTTCCTGCTCTTCCAGGGTGGTTGTCAGCAGTGCCTCGTCGACTCCGAGCAGGTAACCCGCGTAACGCCAGAAATAGTGCATGGATTCATGCTCATGCCGACTGATCTGCAGGCCAAGACGCTTGAGCCCCCTGACCACCATGAAATCGAACTCCAGGATGGTGCCGGCCATGTCTTCCTGATTGATTGGCAGGTCGTATTTGGCATTGTCCCACCGGGGATTCCGGGCAAGAAACTGGCGAACTGCCGCGTGTAGCAGCCGCACTTCCATCAGCGTGCGGTGCCCCAGGCCACCCGGCCGGATACCGTCGTCGCCGACGATGTTGTGGAGCATCTGTCCGGTTTCGTAAATTCTGCGGGAAACGTCTTTCTGCAGGCGACCGGTGGCCACCAGTACCTGGGAGGGCTTGTTGTGCGCGTAGCCCTCCACAAGGCTTGAACACATCAGCACCAGGCCCTGCAGTGCGCCATTGCGTCGGTACATGCGCCGACCCAGCTCCATGGCGTCGAAATCCACCCAGGATGGCACCGTATGGCAGTGGTCCAGAAAGGCCTGAAAATCCCCGCCCTCTTCCCTGGCCCGTTTTTCCACCTCGTCGAGCAGCCCGGAAGGCCGGGTGAATGTGATTTGCGCAGCACAGCGATCTGCCAGCGGGTCCTGCACCTGCCGCCAGGCATTCAGACGTTCATGGGAATAGCGATCCCACCAGACCCGTTCGCGGGGACTCTGCGGGCCTCGCTCGAAGCGGATCAGTTCCTGCGGTGTTGCCATCATTACCTCGCCATTGTTGTTATCTCGGAACTCATGAGTTCTGGGATAACGCTAGGCTGCCAAGGCTATACGGTCAACACACTAAACAGTGAAATCTGTTACCCCTTCGATAAGGGTGTTGATCAGCCATTGAGGCGCATCCAGAGGCAGGTCATGGCCTGCCTGGGGGTGGCATTTGATGGGTAGGTCCCAGGCCTGCGAAAGAGCCAGCGAGCAGGCCGGGCTGACCAGACGGTCCCCTGCCCCATTGATGATCAGCACTGGAACGCTTTCCGGTAAAGCGGCCGGGGCGCGAAAACGCATGGCAGCAAGTAGCTGTCTCAGGCTGTTACGCAGCGATACGGGTTGTTCGCGGGCATACTCCGCCCAGGTTTCTGCCAGCTGATGCAGAAACGCCGGCTCGCGCAGATTGGAGGTAATTTCCAGAATCGCGGTTTCCTTGCGTACCCGGTTACGACTGAACACCGCATCGCTGAGCAGGCGCCGGTAATTGGCCGGACGCAAGCGACGCCAGAACGGGCTGTAACGGCTGGCACTAGTATTGATCAGGCCCGCAAAGGCCACTTCACGGGGGGCCTGACACAACCATTGCACAGCCACCATCGCTCCCAGTGACAAAGCGACCAGGTGATAGGGGCCCTGATGCCCCTGCGCGGTCAACTGGTTGCGTAGATGGACTACCATGGCAGCAATCCGAGTGGGGCTTTTCTCTTCACAGAAGTGGCCATTTCCGGGCAAATCCACCGTTACCACCCGATCCTGTGGCACACTGGCCTGAAACTGTTCAGGAAAGTCCTCCCAGTGTCTCTGCTCACGAACCAGGCCCCGCAACAACACCCAGGTTCTTCCCATGCTGACTTACCTCCCGAGATACAGACAAAATCAAACAGTGACTTTCGGTGCAGCCAATGACCCGATATCCAATACCGGCTAGAATGCCACCGGCGTTCAGGATGGCAAATGGAGTTTCTTCGCGACTATGACACGAAAAACCGTAAAACGGGTTAAGACCGGCTCGGTAGAGCGACGCTTTTCCATGGCCAAAGCCGGATTTCTGGCTGGTGCCAAGTATGCGACCGCCAGTGCCGGGTCCATCTTTACCCCAAAAGACCAGCGTGAGGCCCGCCGCAAGGAGAACCTGTCCGCCCGTGCCCAGGAGCTGGTGGATGAACTGGGCAGGCTCAAGGGCTCTGTGGTCAAGATCGGCCAGATGATGGCCCTGTTCGGCGAGCATTTCCTGCCCGAAGAGGTGACCACGGCGCTGCATACACTGGAAAACCAGACCACCGCCCTGGAGTGGCCGTCCATTGAGCGCCATCTCAAGCGAGAGCTTGGCGAGGTCAAAATGGCGGAGCTGGATATTGAGGAGACTCCACTCGGGGCAGCCTCCCTGGCTCAGGTTCACAAGGCGATTCGCAAATCCGACGGCAAGGAGCTGGTGCTCAAGATCCAGTACCCCGGTGTGGCCGATGCCATTGATTCGGACATGCGCGCGCTGGTTCGCCTGCTCAAGCTGAGCCGACTGGTGCCGATGACCGAGCAATTCAATCTGTGGCTCGATGAAGTGCGCGAAATGCTCCAGCGGGAAGTGGATTACGATCTGGAAGCCCACACCACCCGCCACTTTCGACAGGTGCTGGCCGAAGATACCCGTTTTGTGGTGCCGGAAATCGTCACGGAGTACTCCAGCCACAACATCATGTGCATGACCTTCGAGCGCGGTATCAGCGTCACCGACCCGTCCGTGCTGAAGCTGTCCCAGGAGCGCCGCAACTTTATCGGTCGCGCCATTATGGAGCTGTGCTGTCGGGAAGTGTTCGAATGGAACAAGATGCAGACCGACCCGAATTTCGGTAACTATCTGCTGCGTTTTGGTGACAGCCCGGAGAACGACCAGATTGTGCTGCTGGATTTCGGTGCCATTCGGGACTTTGATAACGAGGTGCTGGGCCCGGGCCGGGAAATGATTCGTGCCTCCTTCCATCACGACGGCGACCGCCTGGTCCGCGCCCTCAACGCTCTGGATTTTCTCGCTCGTGGCGCCCCGCGCCGGCTGCTGGATGATTTCTGTTCGCTGTGCTTTGAAGCCATTGAAGTGCTGCAGGACCCGGACCGCTACCCGCCACCGGCAGAAGTACTCAATGACAAAGGAGAATACTGCTGGGGCAACAGCGATCTGCCGAATCGCATCATGAATCGGGCCAGCCGCAATGCCTTGTCACTGCACTTTGACGTGCCACCCAAGGAGTTTATCTTCCTGGCCCGCAAGCTGCTCGGCGCCTACACTTTTTTGCATGTGATTGAGGCGGAAGTGCGAGGAAACACTATTCTTGAGCCTTTTATTCACATGCAGGAAGAGGCTGATGTGATCCTGGTTGATCAAAAAACCATCAGCCCGGTAGATTAATTGCTCAGAAAGTGACAAAAATGCGGTTTTATCACCCGCTTATCGGTGCGATAACGAATTGTCATTTGCCAAGGTGGCATAGCCACAATAAGGTTAGCACCCTGCTGAGAGCCTGTTTCAGGCCTTTGCGCCACCGACGAAGATCGTCGTCCGGTTTGCCTCACTGCAAAGATTGCAGTATCCGGTCCACCGGCGGTATTCGACCTTCGCAGTGTGATGGATGACAGTAACGGCCAGCCGGCCCGCTTCTCCAGCACACTCGGGACGCAAGGGCCTGAGACAGGCTCTTGTCGGTCGGCTCTCATGAAGCGACCGTTTAACGAGGCTTTCAAGGCGCCGGGTTGCCAACTCTGCCGCTCTGATAGCTGATTATTTGCGAACCACAACGGGGGTAACGCAGGTGATTATCGGTGTTCCCAAGGAAATCTGCCCTGGCGAGCAGCGCGTTGCTATAACGCCTGCCAATGTCAGCGCACTGCTGAAAAAACAAGGTGTCGAGATCATCATCGAGCGTGGTGCCGGTGATATTGCCGGTTACCCGGACAGCACATTTGAAGCTGCCGGAGCCAAGCTGGTTGATCGCGACGAGATCTTTACTTCCGCGCAGGTGGTACTGCAGGTGCAAACGCCTGGCAGCAACACCCAGAACGGCAATGAAGATCTGGAGAAATTCAAGCAAGGTCAGATCGTTATCGGTATGACCGATCCGCTGGCCAACCCGCAATTTGCCCAGACCCTGGCCGACAAGAAAGTCACCGGCCTGGCGCTGGAGCTGGTACCGCGGATCACCCGCGCCCAGGCCATGGATGTGCTCTCTTCCATGGCGATGATTGCTGGTTACAAATGCGTCCTGTTGGCCGCCAACGAATCCCAGCGCATGTTCCCCATGAACATGACCGCTGCCGGCACCATGAACGCCTCTCGCGTGTTCGTAATGGGTGCTGGTGTGGCAGGCCTGCAGGCCTGTGCTACCGCCAAACGCTTGGGTGCCGTGGTTGAAGCCTATGACGTGCGCCCCGCTGCCCGGGAACAGATCCTGTCTGTCGGCGCCAAGCCGGTAGAGCTGGACCTGGATACCGGTGAAGCCGAAGGCTCCGGTGGTTACGCCAAGGCTCAGGGCGAAGACTTCCTCAAGCGTCAGCGCGAGCTGATGACGGAAGTCATCAAGGAAATGGATGTGGTGATCACCACCGCTGCCGTTCCCGGCGCCAAGAGCCCGATTCTGGTCACCGAAGACATGGTCAAGGCCATGAAACCCGGCTCCATCATCGTGGATCTGGCCGCAGAACGTGGCGGCAACTGTGATCTGACCGAATCCGGCAAGACTGTTGTGAAGCACGGCGTCACCATCGTCGGCCCGGAGAACGTCCCCTCCTCCGTGGCGTTCCATGCCAGCCAGATGTTCGGCAAAAACATGGAAAACTTGCTCAACCTGCTGCTGGACGATAACGGCGATCTGCAACTGGACTTCGAAGACGAGATCGTTGCCGAAACCGTGGTCAGCCACAATGGCGACGTCCCCCAGGCTCGCCTGCGTGACTTGCTCGGCCTGCCCGCTCTGGCGAAACCTGAGCCCGAGGCAGACGAATCCGCGGATGCGGACTCCGACGCCACCAAGGAGGAGGAGAAATAATGGATTTCGTAGCCCAACTAACCCTGTTTGTGCTGGCGATCTTCCTCGGTGTGGAACTGATCACCAAGGTTCCGCCCACCCTGCACACCCCACTGATGTCCGGTTCCAACGCGATTTCCGGTATTACCGTGGTGGGCGCCCTGATCGCCGCCGGTTCTGATTCCGGCATGCTGATCAATGTGCTGGGCTTTATCGCTGTGGTGCTGGCCACCATCAACGTGATTGGCGGCTTCATGGTCACCAATCGAATGCTGGCGATGTTCAAGAGGAAGTAATTCATGCAGAACTGGATTGATATCGCCTACTTGATCGCCGCCTGCCTGTTTGTGGTGGGCATCAAGGGGCTAACCAAGCCGAAAACTGCCGTGCGCGGGAACCTGCTGGCTGCCGCCGGTATGGGTGTTGCCGCCGTGGTCACCCTGCTCAACGAGCATATTGTTACTTATGAAGTCATCATCGCCGGCGTCGTGGTCGGCGGCCTGATTGGTGCTGTCATGGCCAAGAAGGTGCAGATGACTGCCATGCCGCAGATGATCGCTCTGCTGAACGGTTTTGGTGGTGGTGCGTCCTTTTCCGTGGCTTCCGCCGAGTTCTTCCGCGGCTCCGCCAACGACACCGTGTCCATCATTGCTACCGGCGCTGCCGTATTGATCGGTGCGGTCACCCTGACCGGCTCCCTGGTCGCGTTCGCCAAACTGCAGGAACTGATTGATGGCAAGCCCATGGGCTTCCCTGGCATGAAGCTGGTCAATGCTGTCCTGTTCATCGGCTCCATCGTCGGCATCGGTTACCTGGTTGCCAATCCGGGCAATGAGATGGTGTTCTGGGGTCTGGTGGCTGCGGCCATGGTTCTCGGCCTGCTGCTGGTGCTGCCAATTGGTGGTGCAGACATGCCGGTCGTTATCGCCCTGCTGAACTCCTACTCTGGTGTGGCGGCATCCGCTGCCGGTTTCGTAATGGGCAACAGCGCCCTGATCATCACCGGTTCGCTGGTCGGCGCTTCTGGTCTGATCCTGACCAGTATCATGTGTAAAGCCATGAACCGCTCCCTCACCAACGTTCTGTTCGGTGTGATGGCGGAAGCCGGCGAAGCCATGGATGAAGACGAAGTCTATGCTGGCAAGGTGAAGTCTACCTCTGCAGACGAAGTTGCCATGATGCTGGAAACCGCACGTCGCGTTGTCATCGTGCCCGGCTTTGGTCTGGCCATGGCTCAGGCTCAGCATGCGGTCCGTGAAATGGCGGATACCATGGAAGCGATGGGTATCGAAGTCGAATACGCCATCCATCCGGTTGCTGGCCGTATGCCCGGTCACATGAACGTACTGTTGGCGGAAGCCGAAGTGCCCTACGACAAGCTCAAGGACATGGATACCATCAATCCTACCTTCGAGCAGACCGACGTAGCCATCGTGCTGGGCGCCAACGACGTGACCAACCCCATGGCCCGCGAAGACAAGGGCAGCCCGATTTACGGCATGCCCATCCTCAACGTGGACAAGGCCAAAACCGTGGTTGTGGTAAAACGCTCCCTGAGCGCCGGTTTTGCTGGCCTGCCCAACCCGCTGTTCGCCAAGGACAACACCCTGATGCTGTTCGGCGATGGCAAAGGTGCGGTGCTGGATATCACCACCGCTCTGAAAGAAGGCTGATCGGTAAGCGGATCAGAAAAAGGGGGAGCTTCGGCTCCCCTTTTTTGTTTGTGTCTGCGCTTTCTCTACAGGAGGGGTCAAACCGAAGGAGCTGCCCGCAAACAACGCCGCAACGGGTGGATCACGCATCCACCCTCCCGAGCCTGCGGCTTTGCTTGTTTACTTCCAGCCCGACCGACCACCCAAAAAAAAGCCCGCCTCAATGAGGCGGGCTTTTTTTGTTGTCTGCAGCGAAAGCGTGCTGCGTATTACTTGAACGTATAAACCAGGCCTACACTCACCTGATGATCCGTCTCCTTACTGCCTGCCGGCACCTTGGATTCATGCTCCAGCAGATGGCGCAGCCGCAGAGCGAAGTGGCTGTTGATCTTGCTGGTCAGGGAAGTCTCCATCCGGGTACTGGTGGAGTCTTCACCCACTTCGCTGCTGATTTCTTCCTGAAATTCGGCGTTTTCACTGATCTGCCAGTGATACTTCAGAGCCAGACGGGCAATGGCGCTTTCTTCTGTGTCTGCGCAGTCGCTGTAGGAGTCTTCCGGCTCCAGGCACTGGACGCGATAACCGGGACCCGCTTCTACGTCCAGGGTATGTGCTTCGCGATCAATGACGCGGCGACCCAAACCGACAGCGTAGCTGGCCTGATAATGGAAACCGGAGAAGTTGTCCTTCTCATAGGTCACCACGTTAAACAGATAATTACGGGATTCCTCACCAAGCTTGCGATCCAGCTTGTAAGAGGCAAAGTAATTCTCATCGGTACGGTTATATTCATCCGTCTCCTGATCCCGCTCTTTCTCGTTGTTGGCATCAGCTTTGAAGTGATGACGCCAAAACGCGCTGTCACGGCTGGCGTTAGCGTGGGCGTTAACCGAATCAGACTCGGTGTTGCCACGCTTGAAGAGCAGGCCAACGGAAACATCCCCGGACCATTTGCTAGCTTCGCTGGTGCCTTCCTCGGCCGCTACTGAAACCGCCGGCAAGCCGGCGGCAATCAGCATGGCAGCGAGATACTTACTGCGCATGAATCTCTCCTCTACTCACTTTTGTCCAGATGTACATCCATCTGCGGAAACGGAATGCCGATACCTGCTTCATCAAAACGGCGCTTCACGGTTTCCGTGGTGTCCCAGAGTACCGGCCAGTAGTCGCCGCTCTTGACCCAGGGACGGCACAGGAAATTGACGGAGCTGTCGGCCAGCTCGCCCACCACGATAGTCGGTGCCGGATCTTTCAGAACGCGCTCATCAGCAGCCAGAACCTCCTCAAGCACTTTCTTCACCACGGAAAGGTCCGCATCGTAAGCAACCCCGAACACCATATCTACCCTGCGGGTGGGTAATTCGGAGTAATTGGTGATATTGCCGGACATGATTGACCCATTCGGCACGGTAATCACCTTGTTGTCAGGGCTATTCATCACGGTGGCAAAGATGCGTATTTCCTTCACGGTACCGGAGGTACCACCAGCTTCCACGTAGTGGCCAACCCGGAACGGCTTGAACATGATAAGCATCACGCCGGCCGCAAAGTTACCCAGGGAATCCTTCAGCGCCAGGCCAACTGCCAAGCCGGCGGCACCGAGAATGGCTACCAGAGAGGTAGTTTCCACGCCCAGCTGGTCCAGGGAGGCGATGATGACGAAAACGAATAGCAGAACATGAATGATGTTACCCAGAAACTTGGCCACTTCCGTGTCCAGCTTCTTGTCCATCATACGGCCGAGCCAGCCGGCCAGCTTGCCCACAATCCATTTACCGACAATGAAGATGACCAGCGCCGCAATGATATTCCAGGCGTAAGGCATCAGGTTTTCGTTGGCAAAGGTTTCAAGTTGAGACAGATATTGATCCATTAAACGTACTCCTCATCCAGTGAGCGCGAATTATGCCCATTCCTGTGCCTGGCCCAAGGTGCAGACACAGGCAAGTGCAGAATTTTACAAAGGTTTCACCTGACGACAACGACGTAAACACCCCGCCCCGCTGTCGGCTTGCTACACATAATGAAACCTTCGTGTCCCGGTGGCCAGTCCCGGCGCACACTCGAGTCCATTTAGCTGCCAATACGTCTCCATGTCTGGGTATCTGCCGAGCTGGCCGGTATAATGCCCGGTCACATTTGCTGTCCTGTCGGAGTCTTCAATGTTCAAGAGCGTTCGTGCGCCCCTGACCGCCCAACTGCAACAACGCATCCTGATTCTGGATGGTGGCATGGGCACCATGATCCAGGGCTGCAAGTTCACCGAGGAAGACTTCCGGGGCAGCCGCTTTGCCGACTGGCCCAGTGACCTGAAAGGCAACAACGACCTGCTCTGCATGACTCAGCCGGAGCGGATCAAGGAATTGCACAAAGGCTATCTGGACGCTGGCGCTGACATCATCGAGACCAACTCCTTCAACGCCACCTCCATCGCCATGGCCGACTACGACATGCAGGATCTGGCGCGGGAGATCAATGTGGCGGCCGCCCGCGTGGCCCGACAGGCTGCTGACGAAGCCTCCACCCCGGACAAGCCGCGCTATGTGGCCGGCGTACTCGGCCCCACCAACCGTACCGCCAGTATCAGCCCGGACGTGAATGACCCCGGCTACCGCAACACCAATTTCGACAAACTGGTCGAAGCCTACCTGGAAGCACTGGATGGCCTGGTGGAAGGCGGTATCGACCTGATCCTCATTGAGACCATCTTCGATACCCTTAATGCCAAGGCTGCGGTATTCGCGGTGGATCAGTACTGTTACGAGAATGATCTGGACCTGCCGGTGATGCTCTCAGGCACCATCACCGACGCCTCCGGGCGGACCCTCACAGGCCAGACCACCGAGGCCTTCTACAACTCCCTGCGCCACGCAAGACCGATCAGCGTCGGGCTCAACTGTGCCCTGGGACCCATGGAGCTGCGCCCCTACATCGAAGAGCTATCCCGGATCTCCGAGACCTATGTGTCCGCCCACCCCAACGCCGGGCTACCCAATGAAATGGGTGAGTACGATCTGGACCCGGCCACCATGGCCAAAGAAATCCGTGGCTGGGCGGAAAAAGGCTTCCTCAACATCATCGGCGGCTGCTGTGGCACCACCCCGGAGCATATCGCTGCCATGGCTGAAGCCGTGGCGGATTTGCCGCCGCGCCAGCTTCCCGATATTGAGGTAGCCTGCCGACTGTCCGGGCTGGAGCCATGCACCATCAGCAAGGATTCCTTGTTCGTCAATGTGGGCGAGCGCACCAATGTGACCGGCTCCAAGCGCTTCCTGCGCCTGATCAAGGAAGAGGATTACGACGCTGCTCTGGATGTGGCCCGCGATCAGGTGGAAAACGGCGCCCAGATCATCGACATCAACATGGACGAGGGGATGCTTGAATCCGCCGAGTGCATGGTGAAATTCCTCAACCTGGTGGCATCGGAACCGGAGATTTCCAAGGTGCCGATCATGATCGACTCCTCCAAGTGGGAGGTGATCGAGGCGGGTCTCAAATGCATCCAGGGCAAGGGGGTGGTGAACTCCATCTCCATGAAGGAAGGCGAAGAAGCCTTCCTGCATCAGGCGCGCCTGCTGCGTCGCTACGGCGCCGCCGTGATCGTCATGGCCTTTGATGAAGAAGGTCAGGCTGACACCCGCGAACGCAAGGTGGAAATCTGCACACGCGCCTACAAACTGCTCACCGAAAAAGTGAACTTCCCGCCGGAAGACATCATCTTCGACCCGAACATCTTTGCCATCGGCACCGGCATCGAAGAGCACAACAACTATGCCGTGGACTTCATCGAAGCCGTAGGAGACATCAAGCGCACCCTGCCCCACGCCATGATTTCCGGCGGGGTTTCCAACGTCAGCTTCTCCTTCCGCGGCAACGACACCGTGCGCGAAGCGATTCACGCGGTCTTCCTCTACTACGCCATCAAGAACGGCATGGACATGGGGATCGTGAACCCGACCATGCTGGCGGTGTACTCGGATATTCCCGAGGAATTGCGCAACGCCGTGGAGGATGTGGTCCTCAACCGGCGCGAGGACGGTACCGAGATCCTGCTGGATCTTGCAGAAAAATACCGTGGTAGCGGTGCAGAGAAGGTCAAGAAGGAAGACCTTGCTTGGCGCGAATGGGAAGTGGAAAAGCGCCTGCAGCATGCCCTGGTCAAAGGCATCGCCGATTACGTGGAAGAAGACACCGAGCTGGCCCGGCAGAATGCGGCCCGCCCCCTGCATGTGATCGAAGGCCCGCTCATGGATGGCATGAACGTGGTCGGTGATCTGTTTGGCGAGGGCAAGATGTTCCTGCCTCAGGTGGTCAAATCCGCCCGGGTGATGAAGAAAGCAGTGGCCTATCTGCTGCCCTACATGGAAAAGGAAAAGGAAGAGCTGGGCACCCAAGACGAAGCCAATGGCAAGATTCTGATGGCCACGGTGAAAGGCGATGTCCACGACATCGGCAAGAATATCGTTGGCGTGGTGCTGCAGTGTAATGGCTACGACGTGGTGGATATGGGCGTCATGGTACCCTGCGAAAAAATCCTGGAAACCGCCAAGGCCGAGAAGGTGGATATCATCGGTCTGTCGGGCCTAATCACTCCGTCACTGGAAGAAATGGTCCATGTGGCCAGCGAAATGCAGCGACTGGGCATGGACCTGCCATTGATGATCGGCGGGGCCACCACCAGCCGCATCCATACCGCCGTGAAAATCGACCCGGCTTACCAGGAAGCTGTCGTTCACGTAGCTGACGCTTCCCGGGCCGTGGGTGTGGCCTCCAAGCTACTCTCCAAGACCGCCAAGGCCGACTATGTCGCGGAGCTAAAGGAAACCTACGAAGGCCTGCGGGTCCGTCGTAAACAGCAGCAGGTCGATCGCAGCCTGATCTCCATCGAGCAGGCCCGACAGCATCGCTTCCAGCCAGACTGGTCCGGCTACACCCCGCCCGAGCCGAAGGTAAAAGGCCTGAAGGTTTTCGACGACTACCCGCTGGAAGATCTGGTTCAACGCATCGACTGGACACCCTTCTTCCGCTCCTGGGAGCTGGCTGGCAAGTTTCCACGCATTCTGGAAGACGAGGTGGTGGGCACGGAAGCCACCAAGCTCTACCGGGATGCCCAGGCCATGCTTGAGAAAATCGTTGAAGAAAAGTGGCTAACTGCCCGTGCTGTAATAGGTTTCTGGCCAGCAAACTCGGTCATGGACGACATCGAGCTGTACCGTAACCCGGGTGACAAGGAGGCGTTTATGACTCTCCACCACCTCCGCCAGCAGCTCGACCGGAGCAAGAATGACAAACCGGATTTCTGCCTTAGCGACTTTATCGCGCCCAGGGAAACCGGCCTCACCGACTGGCTGGGCGGCTTCGCCGTTACCGCAGGCAGCGGCATTGACGAACACGTGGCCCGCTTCGAGGCAGATCACGACGACTACTCCTCGATCATGATCAAGGCCCTGGCGGATCGTCTCGCCGAAGCCCTGGCCGAGCGCATGCACGAAAAAGTCCGCAAGGAGTACTGGGGTTATGCCAATAACGAGGCGCTCAGCAATCAGGACATGATCAGCGAGAAATATCAGGGCATCCGCCCTGCCCCCGGTTACCCGGCCTGCCCGGACCACACCGAGAAAGCCCTGCTGTGGGAGTTACTGGACCCGGAACAGAATGCCGGCATGACGCTGACGGAAAGCTACGCCATGCTGCCAGCCGCGGCTGTGTCCGGCTGGTATTTCTCTCACCCGGAGGCCAAATATTTCGGCACCGGCAAGCTGGCCAAGGACCAGATGGACGACTATGCCGCCCGCAAGGGAATGACCCGCAAGGAGATTGAGCGGATGGTGCCACATCTGCTGGGTTATATGGACGAAGAACAGGGCTGACTTGTACGAGGAGCGCCTCGAGAGGCGCTCCTCAACTGAGCTATTTCACCCGCGCTGATGCGGAAGCTCGAAACGGGCTTCCCATTCACTGGCATCGATGGATTCCTGGTAACCATGCCAGGTGGCATAGCCGAGCACCGGAAGCAGCACAGCAAGCCCCATATAGGCCGTCAGCAGCCCCACCAGCAAACACACCCCGATCAGAAACGCCCACAGGAACAGCGCCAGCTTGTTGCGCAATACCGCATTAATGCTGGTGATCACCCCTGTCACCATATCCGTGCGACGATCCATGATCATCGGCAGCGAGAACACGCTGGCGGTAAAGATGATGGCGCAGAAAACCGCGCCAACACTGCTGCCCACGCCGAAAAACAGCAGGATGTCATTCCAGTGCCATTCATTGACCGGGTAAAAGATGTAAATCAGGTTGGCCGCCCGCGCCCAGATCAGAAAGACCACAATCATTATCACGGTGTAGGTCAGCGCATCCCCCATGCAATGGCGGGCCTGACGCAGGCTTTCCCTGAGTGTCGGGGTCTGATTCTGCTGGATTTGAATACTGATATTGTAGAGGTTCAGGGCAAGGATCGGCCCGAGAAAAACAAAACCGGAAATCAGCCCCAGGTAGAGGCCCATATTGCCGAACCACCAGGTGGCAGCCGTGATCAGGTAACTGAGCCCGACCATGATAAACCCGTAGATCAGGCTCGGCCCCGGCGCGGCACGAAAGTCCTGCCAGCCCTTGCGCAACCAGCGCAAAGGCGCCGAAGGGGCAATGTTATGACAGGGAGCCACAAAGGGGCGGGTATCTTCTTCCTGATGATTGTTATCGTTGTTCATGACATGCCCGCATGGTGAGACGATACCAGCTCAATCTTCGGCAATCTTCGCGGACACATCAAGACTGCCAAGGGTGGCATCCAGATGACCGGGCAGTTCATCCTGCACACTGTGCATGACATCACTGGCAGACCAGATGGCAGGAATCCCATAGCTGACTGCCAGGCTGGCAGCACCGTTGCAGGGATCTTTCTCGGCGATAACCAGACCACCAGCCTGAACCAACCAGGGCAACCAGGCAGGCTCCACCTGGTCGACGACCACAACATCCCCGGGGCAGATCCGATTCAGGCTCCAGGCGCTGCACACCCGTCGTATCGGGCCTTCTACCCTGCCCGGCACCAGCGGCAAGCCGCGCAGCAGCGGGCTAAGGCGCTGACCGCCGCCAAAACCATAACCAATCTGGTCCATTTTCCAGTCCGGCGCACCCTGCAGGCCGTCATCCAGGTAACGTAGTTTGCGGTCGCCAATCACCTCGCGATTGGCACTGGCAGGCAATTGCTGCCCCATCCAGAGCTGCCACAGCTCATCGAAGTACAGAAAATAAATATCATCCGGATGTTGTAGCCGCCCCTGATTCACCCCCACAGCACCCATGGCGCGCAGCAGACCACGCAGCCGGTTGCCGATGGCAAAGCGCAGGCCACGAGCCTGACGGGCCAGTGACAACCAGCGTGCATCTTCCACTGAAGGCTCGGCACAACTAGGCAGATCCCCCGTGGCGCTGGCATACAAACCATTCAGATTGCCGGCCTGGGCCGGGCTTTCGTTCAACGGCGCGTGCACCGGGTCAGCCCCCGGGCGCAGGCCGGTTTCCCTTAATGCCTCGGACCGCCCCTTCACCAGAGCGTCAATGGCGTCTTTCTCCGCGCCGGTAACCAGCATTTCCAGGGGGAAAGGTGCCGTGTAGGAGTGACTGCGGTCCGGCAAGGCCAGGTATCCGACTTCCCCCTCCACACCACTGAGCCGCTCGCCCATGCCATCAAGCTGCATGAAGGCTCGCCATAGCCCTTCCTGGGTAGCAGCCGGATGCTGCCAGCGTTTCAAGTCCCGGCTCACCCTGGCCAGCGTCAACTGATGCCGGTAAACAGTGAATCTGTCCGCCAGGTTGCTGCCCGACACCGTATCGGCACGGCTCTCAAGCTGTTGCCATGCCGGCGGCAGGAAGCGGCTGGCCCCGGCGTGCTGACTCTGCAGCTCACGGAAAAATGCACAGTTGGTGTACAGGTGACTGTGCTGGCGACGGTAGGGTTCGACCTTGGCCAGCGATTGCCAGCCCTCACGGGCCACCAGAGGCTCCCAGAAGGCGGTCTTCAGCCAGCGCCCTGCCAGGGTGTACCACAATGGCGTTTCCACCTGAGTGAACAATCCGTTCCCTGCCCGGCGCGTCCATGCCTCCTTGGGCATGGGGAGCGACCCCACCGGCAGGGTTTGCAACAGCCACAACTGCTGCCCATCAAAGACCCATTCGCCCGCCTGGGGGCGCTGGAAATTTTGTTTAAGCTGCTCATGGAGCTCTCGCAACAGTGGCGCGCCAACCTGGTCACCAAGAGCCAGCTCCTCGTGGGAAGCATGCACCAGGCGGCCGTCATCATCGAAAATCAGCCGTTGGCGCTCGCTGCTACCATCAAGGACCCCTTCTACCACCATGTGAGGAAGGTCCTGTCTTAATGGGTGGCGGGTGAAGAGCACGCCGGCGGCCTGCTGGCGCGGCAATGCCTGGATCACCACATGATCCGGTCCCTGTTTACGCTGGAAGATGCTGCGTAACGCCGCCGCAAGAGATTCATCGGAATCCAGATTGAGCAGACTTTCACGCTGGGAATCCGGATTCATCGGGCCTTGTTGCAGAACCCAATAACGTTCTTCGCTGAACATGCGCGGCAAGGCGCGCAGTTGTTGTGCCAGGGATTCCGGGGAGCTGTCCTGCACCACGTCCCGTTTCACCCGCCAGCTCGGCGGCACAGGCAGCCCCATGGCCGCCCAGCGCTGCAGGTTTTCGCTGCCCTGCGCGTCAGCAGTCAGTACTTCAATGCCCATGACCTGATTCTTGTTTGACGATATTTTTCGACAGCCGCAGCCCTAACCAGTACAACACCGGTATCAGCAACAGCGCCCCAATAGCGATTGCCGCGGCAATTCCCCCGAACAGTACCGGCGCCTTCATCAAGGTGCTCATCAGCGAATCCTGCCAGTAGAAGAACCACTCATTTTCGGCAGGAAATAGCCACACGTGTAACTGATAGAAAACCTGAGTCGGCCCGGCAACGGCCAACCACGCTATCACAGCCCCTACCCCGAAAACAGTTATCCCCATGCGCTGCCGCATGGGCGGTATCCCCAGGCGGATGCACAACAAGGCCAGCGGCAGCCACAGCAACGCCAGGGCCAGCATCAACCAGCGCCCGATATCAATCAGGTCTGCCACATCCTGCAAATGGCGGACCTCCGCGTCATGCAGCAACGGTATCGGTGCCCTGCCCGGTAGCGTGTAGTGAATGTCTGCCAGGCCTTCGCCCTGCTGGTGAACGGCATCGCGGATTTGCTCGAATGCCCGATGGTGTTGCTCGCTCGGCAATTGCTCAAAACCGTAACGGAAGCGATTCTGGGGACCGTATTCTTCTATGTGCGCACCGATATCGAGCTGCTGATACCAGAAGCCATACCCATAATTTGCCTGACTGTACAGCGCCCAACTGATCAGCACGGAAAGCAATACAGCCGTGACAGCGTAGAAGAACCACACTAAAGTGGCAGCGATCGGGCATTTTTGTACTGTTTTTTTCATAGTACCCCACAAGCATAAACCAGAATAATAAACAGAGGACGTAGCGCCATGCGACCGCTCTTCATGTCGATAGCCCTTTTTTTGGGCGCCATCGCCATTACCGGCTGTACCACCACACTTCCCAACACCAATGATCGTTTTGCCAGGCAAGCTCTGGAAGCCGATTACTACCAGGTTCGCATCCCGACCCGGGACGGCAAAAAACTGGCTGCCACGGTATATCAACCGGAGCTGCAGAGTGGCCAGAGTGCGCCACTGGTGATTGCCACCCATGGCTTTGGCGGCTTCCGCGCCAAGCGGCCGCTATCCGTGTACGGCAAGGCCATTCTCACTGGTGAAGCCGCCATTGCCGCCTGGAAAGCCGGCTACTGGGTAGTCTTCTATGACCAGCGTGGCTGGGGCCAGTCCGATGGCCGTGTGCATATGATGGACCCGGATTATGAAGTGGCGGACCTGAGTCAAGTGATCGACTGGTCCCTGTCCCATCTGCCCGGCGTTCAACGCCTGGAAGACGGCAGCCCGGCCATCGGCATGATCGGCGAATCCTACGGTGCTGGCCTGCAAACTCTGGCGGCATTTACCGAGCCTCGTCTGAAAGCCCTGGTGCCGCTCACCGGTTGGTACGACATGAATAGTATCGCTCCCAATGGCGAATTTCGCACTGCCTGGGGCGCAGTATTACTTGGCTTTGGCGGAATCAATAGCGGTTTTGATATTGGCGAGATGTTTGCCGACCCCTGGCGCAGCGCCTTCGATGGCACTGTCAGCCGAGACATGCAGGCACTGATGTACGAACGCAGCGCTGCCAGTTTCTGCGACCAGGGCAAGACACCCTATGCCGATGCCCTCTTTATTCAGGGTTTCAGCGACAGCCTGTTTCCTTTCCAGCAGGCAGAAATGAACTACGACTGCTGGCAGGCACAGGGTCGCGATGCCCGGATCATCGGTATGGAAAGCGGCCACGTGATGCCCTGGCCAATTCAGAAATGGCGTGGCTGGTTACCCTTTTACCAAACCGACGACATGGTTCACTGTGGCGACTATAGCGAAACCACCGTGGACACCATTATCAACTGGTGGGACGAGAAACTGCGCGGCGAAGAACCCAGCGTACCGCAATACTGCATCAATGTTACCAGCGACCGGGGACTTGCCATGGAGGGCGAAGGCATTATGGATGGCGGAAGCCGCTATGCTCTCTCCCCTACCCGCGTGACCATTCCCCTGGCCGGTGCCTTTGAGTGGTTGATGGCCGGTTTCGATATCGGTAGTGACATGTTCCGTGCCATGTGGCCCGGTGCCGACCTGCGGGAATTGAAACCCAATGGCGGCTTCGGGCGCCCCAAATTTGTTCCCCTCTATGTGGCTCGCGGCGATGATGAAGTTCTGCTGGGCAAGCCACGCATTGAGCTGAACCTGGCCGGTACCTCCGGTGGTAAAAGCATGCCGGTGTTTGTGGGGGTCGGGATTCAGCACGCCAATCGCCGTCGGGTACACGTTGCCAGCGAACAACTGACCCCCCTGCCGGAAAAGGGCATCCACAACATGGAATTACCGGCGGTAAGTCAGCCGCTTGAAGACGGGGATCGTGTTGGCCTGATTATTTACGGATTTACGGCCCAGTTCCCGCTGAACTCCGCTTTCCTGGCCAGAAACGCCACGGTCAAAGGAGATATATGGTTACCGTTGACCCGTGAAGAGGCCATTTCGCTGGTACCGGAGCGACCTTTCTAACCGCAAAAGTCACCTTGCCGGCGGGAGAACGAGAGGGTGCGGGAATACATGACGTAATAAATTCCACGCCCTCTCATTGATTGACCTGTACAGGCACCACGGCGGACCGTTGGCGCGCGAACTCGTCCGCCGCAAAGCCTTCCAGGCCATCCTCGAAATACAGGCTTACCGTAAAGCGCAGCTCTTCCGGCTGCGGCCATCCATGCAGAGAATATCCCAGGTTGGGCCACTGGCCGGGGAACTGCTCGGGTTCAACGGCCAACGAAGCATCATCCTGATAAATCAGCGCCAACGGCGTTTCCATCAGTTCATCAGGGACGGTCAGGTGAGTGAGCAAGGCAAAATCACGCTTGCTGTCAAACAGTATCCAGTTGGCATCCATGGTCATGGTCTGATCTGCAAAGTCCTGATCATCCGCTTTGCCGTCAACAATGACCGGGTTATCGACAAAATTTGCCGTATACACAGCGGCCCCTGACTGACCATTTCCATCCACCGTCACCGACACTTCCGGCTCTTTTAGTGTAGCCCGGTAAAGATCCGGAATTTTAGCGTAGGTGTGGGCTTCGTAATGAGAGGCATAACGCATGGCTTGCACCTGGATGGTCATGACGGGAATCCCGGCCAGCACCACCCGGGTACGCAGATGCATGACCGACCGGATCGGCCCCACAGAAAAACCCACGCGTTTCGGTCGCAAATTATGGTTATCCAGTGTCATGCGGGTAAACCGGGAGAGCACCCCGGCGCTCATGCGCATCTTCAAGGTATCAATGATGGAACCTTCTCCCTGATACCCGCGGTAGCCCAGATAATGCCAGTTCAGTTCATTGTCTGGATCCACGTCCAGTCGATAGAGCGCTGTGCGGGTTTCCCCGCTGTCGACATCGTGGGCTACATAATAGTTGTCGCTACGCTCGCTATTGCCTCGCACCAGATAGAAATGGCAACCATCGGCAACGGTGAGTCCGCTGATCACTTCGCCCTGTTCCGGCTTGAGCCCCTCCGGAGCGCGCGGCCCGGCATCTGTCAGCATCATCAAAAGCTGGTCATCCGCATCCAGTTGGCCCGGCGAACCAGCCAGCGCAAAGCCGGAATCCTCAAACCAGACCATGCCCTTCTGGTCCATTTCATCAAACTGATAGGCCACCGGGACAAAGCGCCCTCTCTCCACCCGCATTACCGACAGGGCCGACAGTTCCATTGCGGATGCAGCCGGGAGATGGGCACCGGAAACTTTCACCACGCGGCCGCGATCAAGAGGGTCGAAGCGACACTGGGCCTCGGCCGTAGCGGCGAGAGTCAGCGTACTGAAAGCCAGGAGGAGGCGAAGCGTCATATTATTGCTGCAGAGTTGCCCGAACAGTTGCAGTGCCGGATTTGCCTCCCGGCGTCATTTCCAGATTCCCCAGTTGCACCCCTTTTTCTTGCAGGGACTGCAACCAGAGCAGGGTCTGGGCGGCGGGCTGACCTTCAAGCTGGATACGCACAGAACGGTTGCCATCCGGGGAGAACCCTTTCAGGGTAAGGCCGAAATCATCCGCGCTGCGGCTCACATCACTGACCCAGTTCTCGGGCAAACTGCTACTGCCGTTGCTGCCGGCTCGGGCCGCCTGCACCGCGCCGCTGTTAGCGTTGATCCATTCCAGCGTCTGCATGTTAGCCACGTATTGCTGACGAGCCTGATCCCGGGCAGCCAGTGACGGCGCCCAGATCAGCCAGTACAGCACCACGAAAAGCGCCACCACGGCGAGTACTTTGAGGACGATCTGTTCGCGAGCCTCGCGGCTGGCATACCACTGCTCCAGCTGAGACCAGCGTTCGGAGGCCAGTTTCTTCAATTCATCAGATGTCATCCTGGCTGCTCCACCTTGATCCGTGCACTGACGCCCTGGGCGCCGTTGCGATAATTGGCAATGGAGGCATTGCCCCCCTGCTTTCTTATGGCGTTCTGCAAGGCTTCAAGCTGGGCATAATCCTTGGCACCCACATCCACCAGCAACACATTCTGGCGCTGATCATACTGGAGCCGCTTGGGCTCCATTTTCATGTCCTTGAGCACCTGCGCTACCGGCGCCAGCAGCGGGAAGAATGCCGCACCGCCACCATCAGATCCGCCACCAAGGCGGGCCAGGCGGCCCTGAAACTGGCGATTCAATGCAGAGGTTGCCTTGTCTCCGGGAAACAGCTGCTCGTAACGATCCTTGGCTTGCGCCAGGGCGGCATCCGCCGCCTGCTGGTAACGCCATTGCTGGACCCAAACAGCCACTACGGCAATCAGGAAGACAGCGGCGGCCAGATAGGCAACCGGACGCCAGGGCCCAAGCAGCGCACTTTCCCTGCGGGTCTGGCGCGGCATATAGGGGCCGGTAAGCAGCTCCTGGCCATGGCGATGGCGCAGGTCAGCAAACAGGGCTTGCAGGTCGACCTGACGGGCCTGATCCAGGCTGTCGCCTAACAGGGGAGCAAACGCTTCCTGCTGGTCTTCGTCGATGACCAGACCCTGCTCCCGATCAATTAACAACAGTTGCTGGCCATTCCCCAAGTCTGCAGTTAAAGGCAGCATGGCCTGCAGGCAATCCGCATCGACCTGTAACGAGGCCAGGTGGGCACCGGCCTCCCCCGCCCATTGCTTGAGGTTGGTGATCAGTTCGCGACGCACCGCCGACACCTGATAGTCGTCGCCACTACCCTTGCGGGAAACGAACCAAAGGTCATCCGGATTATCGAGCAGCTGTTCTTCCAGCAAATAAGGAAGCACGCGCTGGAGGTGACGCGCCTGTTTGCGGCTGAGAGTGACATGGGTCAGCCTTGCACAGGAGACACTGACAACCACAGAGACTTTGCTGCCCTGACAGGCAGCCAGTGCCTCACCCAGCGCAAGCCATTGTACGGTTTCACCGTTGCGGGACTGGTACAGCACCGGGCTGTCCGGTTGCCATTCGGTTTCCCCGGCACCGGCAAGGTAAATCAAGGGAGCATCTGCCACGCTAATCTGTCCTTCCATCATTATTCTTCAGCATGTGCCACGCTATAGCGGGGCTACATCTGGCTTTTATCAGGTGCCGTCAGCATTGTAGAAGGGATTGCACGCCGGTTCGAGTGGCGTCAGCAGTGGACTGACCTGACGACTGAACACGGAGGTCGTTTCTCCCTGACCGCCTGCCCGGTGAAGCCGACTTACCAGGCGACTGAGTTGGCCATCCACTTCCACATCTACCATTACCTGAAAATACTCGCTGCTGACACCCAATAGACTGGCAAGATCGCTCTTCACGTCGGCCTCCAGGTCATTGAACGGTCCTAATTGCATCAGCTCACTGACCGCGGTAACGGGCTTTTCCTTGCGGGCCTCAAGCACTGCCTGCACTGCTGCGGTACCGGCCACGTCACCGATCACGGCATCCAGTACCTGTGGCGGCGCAGTATTCACGTTCAAGGTGGTGCCCAGCGGCAAGGCAGTGAACAGCCCCCATACCAGGGGCTCAGAGGGCTGATCTGCCACCCGGAAGCTGAGCAGTGCACGCAACTCGGATTCATGGGCCGCCGGCATATTTGGCGTGCGCCGGCTGCGGTATTCCGGGTCTTCTGCGCCTTCCACGCTGTCGACGATATTGTTGCTGTCCAGCCAGTCGGCCATTTCGTTGGCCAGACGGCTGGCATTGGCTTCGCCGGGAAACGACTGTTCGATCAGACGCGTCAATTGAGAGATGGCCTGGGGGCTGCGAATAAACTCATCACCGGAAGCAGTGATCAGCCAGTTCAGATTAAAGCGACCCTGCAGATCCTGAACGCTGGCACTGAGCATGGCATCGTCGTAAGGCGTGGGCGGCAACTGCACTGCCCACTGCTCCTCGACACAGTCGTCCACCATGGCATTGTTATTGCGATCATCATCCAGATCATCGATCAGCCCCTGCTGGGCCACCACTTCTGCCGCCATGGCGTATTGATAGCGTTTATCCCATTGCAGCAGGTTATCTGCCCGGGTCAGGAACCGATCCTGGCGGAAGACAATTTCCAGGGTAATGGTGGTAAGAATAGCGAACAGCATCAGCACGATAATCAGTGCCACCCCCTGCTGCTTTCTCCGAGGTGTCAGGCCCATGGGTTCACCACCGTACGGTAAAACCGGTGAATGGTATCGCCATCTTCCAGCTCGATTTCCACCTCAATGCTTTTCGGTAAACGCTGCTGCCAGACAGGAACGGCAGCCAGGGCCACATCCGGCCATAGTTCCAGCCATTGCCACTCGCCCTGTGGAGTCTTGTCCAGATAACGCACCGTAAACCGGGCCACGTCATCGATCAGCACGTCCTCCTGATATTCGGTGGCCACATTGGTATCAAGCACCGGCCAGTAACGGCGATAGAGTTTGCCATCTTCCAGGGTATAGATAACCCGCTGCATTTCGCTGCGCTGTCGCAGCCCGAAGGGGTTGGACCAACCCAGCCGGGTAAATTCCACATAATTGTCACGCCCGATGATGGCGGGCTGCGGGTCACCATAGGGATCGCGGACCGGACGACTGATCAGCTGTTCGAAATCCAGAGTCAGGTAGGTGATGGCGCGCTGGTTGCGTTCCATGATGCTGGCGTTGGCATTGAGTTGCTCACGGCCCTGCAGCGCACTGCCGAGGAAACTGGCTACCCACACATAGATAAAAGCAAAGATGGCGATGGTGACAACCATCTCCAGCAGCGTGAACCCTTTGATCGCAGCCCGCCCTGTGATCATGACGCCGGCTTGCCGATCAAGCTTGCCAAGCGGTAGGCCATGCCACCCTTGTCGTCACCCTGAAGCGGGCCCACTTCGATATCCACACGCCGGGTATCCGGGTAAGGCCCTTCGGAAATGGTGGTTTCTATCCACCAGTCACGGCCGTTACGGGTGACTTCGCTGTCGGAGGTGCCCGTGGTCGGCCATTGCTGGTACACCTGCATTTCCACCAGTTTGTCAGACGCCACCAGAAATCCCAGATGGGTCTCGTTGATATTGGTGTAAGCCCTGGCAGTAGCGCCCATGCTCTGGCCGAGAGTTACCATGACCAGCGCCAGAATGGACACGGCGACCAGCACTTCGACCAACGTAAAACCCCGCTGTCCACTCCTCACTGTTCGCTCTCCTCGTCATCCCTGGCGTCGGGATCACTGAACTGGCCCAAGGCGGACACACGCAAACGTTGCTCGGCTTCCACATCATCATAGGCACGAAGCGTCAGTGTCAGCGGCGAGACCTCACCACTGGGGAAGAAAAACACCTGGGGAAAAACCGCCTCGTCCTGATCGGAGTCGTCGCTTTGTTCGCCATCAAGCAATTCCTTGCCCGACCCGGCCATCACATCGTCCTGCACCAGGGTTTCGGCCACCTCACTCAGGCTGGCCTGATCTTCACCCAGATCATCCAGCTCCCAGACCAGTTCCAGTGAAGGCGGCAGTTTGTGAGCCTTCAGCGCCGTATCATCCACGGGCAGAAAATCACCCTCGATTCTGTCGTAGGCCAGTGGGGTCCAGCCGGTGGCTTCCAGTCGCAGGGCCAGCAATTGACCGGAGAAAAGGCTGCGCTCATTGAGTAGTGCCAAGGTGTCTTCCAGGCGGGCGGCTTCCTCCTCAAGCTGTCGGTCGTCGCTGGTCCAGTTGCCCTGGGACACCAGCACCGCCGTGAGCAGCCCCATCAGCATCACCACCACCATGATTTCCAGCAGTGTGAATCCAGCCTGACCGACGGGGCGTAGGCGCATGTTACTGAATGTCGCGCCAGTTGATGTCCGCATCAGAACCTTCACCACCCTCTACCCCGTCGGCGCCAAGGGAAAGCAGATCGAAAGGCCCTTCGACACCGGGGCTGATATAGACATAGTCGTTATTCCAGGCATCCTCGGGCACGCTGGACAGATAACCACCGTCAGGCCATTTGCGGGCAGACGCCGGGCGCTCAACCAATGCATTGAGCCCTTCTTCACTGGAGGGGTAACTGCCGTTGTTGAACTTGTAGAGATCCAGCTGCTGGACAATCTTGCCCATGTTGGCCTTGGTCAGGTCCACTTTAGCCCCTTCACCCTGGCCGATAACATTGGGCACGATAACTGCGGCCAGCAGGCCGATAATGGCCACAACCACCATAATTTCCAGCAGGGTAAACCCCGACATGGCGCCTTTCGTTTTCATTGTTCCACCTATCCGGCTAGTAAATTGTTCATCTGCATGATGGGCAACATGACCGACAGCACGATAAGCACCACCACACCCGCCATGAACAGCAGCATGATGGGGCCCAGCAGGCCCACCATAGTACTGACAGTGCTACTCAGTTCCCGTTCCTGGTAATCCGCGGCCCGGGTGAGCATATGATCCAGCTCACCGCTGGCTTCGCCACTGGCAATCATCTGTACCAGCATGGGCGGAAAATACCCGCTGGCATCCAGGGCCCGACTCAGGCTGCCGCCCTCGCGGACCTTGGCGGCGGCATTCTTGACCGCGTTTCTAACCTCCAGGTTACCGACCACCTGGGCGGCAATAAACAGGGCATCCACCAGGGGCACCCCGGAACGACCGAGAATCCCCAGGGTGCTGGCCAGGCGGGCGCTGTCGGCGGCCCGCAACATGGTGCCCACCATCGGCATGGTCACCAGCCTGCGGTGCACCCGCAGGCGGAATGCGGGATCGCGCATGGCCCGCATGAAAGCCACCACCGCGAGGATCATCAGCAGAATCAGCAGCCAGCCCCAATCGCGGGTAAAGTCGCTGAGAGCCATAACAATACGGGTCAATAACGGTAAAGACTGGTCCCGTCCTTCAAACACAGCCACTAGCTTAGGCACCACGAAGGTCATCATCAGCATGATGACAATGGTGGCAAACACCATGATAAAGGCCGGGTAGATCATCGCCTGAGCCACCGAACGGCCGGTGTCATGGCGGGTCTCCAGGTAATCCGCCAATTGCTCGAGGACCTGTTCCAGATGGCCGCTCTGCTCGCCTGCCGCCACGGTGGCCCGGTACATTTCCGGGAAAGCTCGAGGAAAGGATTCGAAGCTGTGAGCCAGGCTGAAGCCCTCGCGCACCTTGGCGCGAACCGCCAGGATAATCCGTTCGATACGGTCGTTGGCAGCTTGCTTGGCCACCGCCGACAGGGCCTGCTCGACGGGCAGGCCGGATTTGAGAAGTGTGGCCAGCTGGCGGGTCAACAATGCCTGCTCGGCGCCATTGAGCTTGCCGGAACCGGAAAAGCGTCCCAGCCCGGCAGAGCTGCTGCTGTCCTGAGCCTCGTTGACCTCAATGGGAACCCAGCCCTTGTCACGGAGCTGTTGGCGTACCTGGCGAGCACTGTCGGCTTCCAGAGTGCCTTTCTTGATTTTGCCCCTGTGATCCAGGGATCGGTATTCGAATGCAGGCATGGATCAGGGGTCCGGTCAGTCTTCGCGGGTCACACGCAATACTTCTTCCACACTGGTGTGTCCAGCCAGTACTTTACGCCAGCCATCCTCGCGGATGCCACTGGTGAGGGTACGGGCGTGTCGGTTCAATGCCAGTTCGCCTGCCTGGTCATGGATAAGCTGGCGCATGGTTTCATCAATCAGTACCAGCTCATAGATGCCGGTTCGCCCGCGGTAGCCCTGCTGATTACAGGCATCACAACCGTTTGGATGATAGAGCGTACAGGATTCCCCGTCCGGCAACCCTATCATTCTCAATTCGCTGGCACTGGGCTGGTACGGCGTCTTGCAGTCATCACACAAGACTCTCACCAGCCGCTGCGCTAACGCCCCCAGCAGGGAACTGGAGAGCAGGAAGGGCTCGATCCCCATATCCTGCAACCGGGTCATGGCGCCCACGGCAGTATTGGTATGTAGCGTAGAGAGCACCAGGTGACCAGTCAGTGATGCCTGAACGGCAATTTCAGCGGTTTCCAGGTCACGGATTTCACCCACCATCACCACATCCGGATCCTGCCGAAGAATGGCGCGCAGCCCGCGGGCAAAGGTCATATCCACCTTCGTGTTGACCTGGGTCTGGCCGATACCTTCGAGCTGATACTCGATGGGATCTTCCACTGTGAGAATGTTACGGGTGCTGTCGTTGAGATCAGCCAGTGAGGCGTATAGCGTCGTGGTCTTACCGGACCCGGTAGGCCCGGTGACCAGAATAATACCGTGGGGCTTGTGAATCAGCTCGCGCATGTGCTGGTCGCACACATCGCCCATGCCCAGATGGGACAGCTGCAGTCGTCCTGCCTGCTTGTCGAGCAGACGTAACACTACCCGCTCTCCATTACTGGACGGCATGGTGGACACCCGCACATCCACATCCCGGCCGCCAATTCTCAGGGAGATACGGCCATCCTGGGGAATCCGTTTCTCGGCAATGTCCAGCCGTGCCATTACCTTGATGCGCGAAACCAGTAATGGCGCCAGCTCCCGTTTCGGGGTGAGTATTTCACGTAATACCCCATCGACCCGCATGCGCACCACCAGGCGGCGCTCGAAGGTTTCAATATGGATATCGGAGGCATCCTCGCGGATTGCTTCCTGCAACAGGGCATTGATCAGCCGGATAATCGGCGCATCATCTTCCTGTTCCAGCAAATCAGAGGTTTCCGGCAATGAATCAGCGAGACTGGCCAGATCCAGTCCTTCCAGATCACCTGCCGCCTCCGCGGCGGCGCCACGCTGCTGCTCATAGGCGATGGCCATGGCAGAGGTAAAAGCTGCATCATCCATGGGTACCAGCGCCGGCAATCGACCTATATGACGCTGGACCTCACTAAGCGCGGACAGCGGCACATCCTTTCGGTAGCACAACTCGCGGTGGCCATCCTTTTCTCGCAACAGCACACCATAGCGCCGGGCAAAGCCATAAGGCAGCAGCGACGGGGGAAGATCTTTATTTTCCGGCGTCTCGATGTGCTCGCTCATTTCAGTATTTGTCCATCAGATTCTCGATCACATTCGCCGTGATCTCTGTCAATTCCATGAACTGGAAACCCACCTGATATTCCCCGGGAGCATCCAGAATTTCCGACCATACCACCCGGGCATCGAAGCTGATGGTGTTTACCCCGGCAATCTGATCCGGCAACACCATTCCCATGTGTAATACCTCACCATGGGGAAGCTCCCGACGGGTAAACAGCTTGAAGCCATCCAGGCTGATATTCATCAGACGGCCCACGTTACCACCGGTACTGCGATCGAACACCACCATTTCCCGAAACAGCTTCTTGCGCGGGTGGCGGCGATGATCCTTGCGGCTGTCTCTCACATCATTTTCGTCGTCAGCCCTACGCAACACAATGACGACACCGGTAAAATTGCCGGAATCATCGTTGATGGCGTTGCCACGCACCGACAAGGCTACCAGTCCGTCTTCATCCTGTGTGTACAGGCTGTGTTCGTTTTTCCAGCCCTCACCCTGCTGACAGGCCTGACGCAACGGTGATTCCTTCCATTCCCAGCGACGCTTGCCGGTATCATCATTGAAGATCAACGCCGCAATATCCTTACCTACCAGTTCATCGCGGGGGCGGCGCAGCAGCGCACAGGCTGCCTCATTGCAGAAAGACACCTTGCCGCGGGCATCAGCCCCTATCAGGGCCTCACCGAGGGCGTGTAACAGGCGCTCGTTCTCGTCCTTCAGGCGCTTCATCTGTACCACTGCCTGCTGCAGTTTCTTTCGCTGGCGGTCCAGCTCAAGAAACACATTGACCTTGGCTTCCAGTATTTTCTGGTCAATGGGCTTGAACAGATAGTCCACTGCGCCACATTCATAGCCTTTGAAGACGTATTTCTGCTCTTTTGAGATAGCGGTGACGAAAATGATGGGGATATGGCGGGTTTTATTGTTCTTGCGCATCAGCTCGGCGACTTCAAAGCCATCCATTTCCGGCATCTGCACATCCAGCAACACCAGCGCAAAATCATACTTAAGCGCCAGTGAAAGCGCCTCATTACCCGATTGTGCCATAACGAGGTTACGCCCTTCTCCGTCGAGAATTGCTTCAAGGGCGATAAGATTTTCCCTGTGATCATCCACAACCAAAATGTTTTGCTTCATAGGTCTACTACCTTGCAACCTGTTCTGCCAGAAAGGGCCCGATTGCTTCAAGGTCGAGCACTCTGGAAACTGCACCTGTTTTTATTGCCGCTTCGGGCATGGCCGGTGCTTCTGCACTTACCGGTGACTGGGCAATGGTGAACCCGCCACGACGGTGAATATAGTCAATTCCTTTTGCACCATCTTCATTGGCGCCGGTAAGAATCACCCCGGCAAGCTGATTTCCATAAACCGCCCCCGCGGAAAGAAACAGCTCGTCTACCGATGGGCGAGAAAAAAGTACAGGCCTTCCTGCAGAAAAAGCCAACGTCTCATCCTCTTCCACCAGCATGTGATACCCCGGTGGCGCTACATAGACAGAGCCCGGCAGTATCTCTTCCTTGTCTTCCGGCGCGATCACCGGCAGTTGGCAATAACGCGCCAGCAACCACGGCAAACGATTTTCAGCGCTGGCATGCTGATGCTGAACCAGCAGGATGGCGGCCGGAAAGTCGGCCGGCAACGCTGACAGGATCCGAGTATACGCATTAAGGCCTCCCCAGGAGGCCCCCATGACTATCGCCTTTACCGGCCCGATCCTGTTCATCACGATGAGTTACCGCTGCCCTCCCCACGCTGGGTTTTGCCGGCTTCGTAGGCAGCACGATGGGCCTGTGCTTCGCGCAGTTTCTCCTGAAGTTCGCGCCGCTGTTTATCCAGGCTGAGAAAAAAATCCACTTTGCTCTTGAGGATCAACGGGTCCAGAGGTTTGAACAGATAGTCTACTGCCCCGGCCTGGTAGCCCTTGAATACGTATTTCTTTTCCTTGCTGATGGCAGTCACAAAAATAATGGGGATAGTTTGTGTATCCTTGCGCTGACGCATCAATTCTGCAACTTCAAAGCCATCCATGCCCGGCATCTGAACATCCAGCAACACCAGGGAAATATCTTCCTTAAGCAGAACCTTCAAGGCTTCCTGGCCGGAATGCGCCTTGATAAGGGTACGCCCCTCGCCTTCCAGGACTGCCTCCAGCGACACCAGGTTGGCGGGTTGGTCATCCACGAGTAGCAGCTTCTGCTCTATCATCGGTTGTCTCTAGTCATGCGTGGTGAAGTAATTGCCGCTTGCGGAAAATCCGCAGCGGTGTGTTGATCACATCAAAGGTCTCTTCCTGGCCGCTGAAACGCAGGCTTTCCTTGGTACCCAGGCAGAGATAGCCGCCCATGTCGAGGCTGTCACTGAACAGTCGAATCACGCGGGCCTGCAGGGCACGATCAAAGTAGATCAGCACATTGCGACACAGAATTACGTGCATTTCACCAAAAACCTGGTCTGTTGCCAGGTCATGGTCAGCAAAAACGATATTGCGCTTGAGGCGCTGCTCCATGATCACACTGTCATAGCGCGCGGTAAAATAGTCTGACAGGGAGTGCCGCCCGCCTGCCCTGCGATAATTGTCACCATACTGCTTTACCGCCTCAATGGAATAGATCCCTTTTTTGGCTGACGCCAGCACATTCTTGTCGATATCGGTGGCATAGATCATGGCACGATCATAAAGCCCTTCCTCTTCCAGCAGGATGGCCATGGAATAGATTTCCTCGCCGGTGGAACAGCCGGCATGCCAGATCTTGATGAAGGGGAAGGTTTTCAGTACTGGCACCACGTCCTCACGGAAGGCCCGGTAGAACTCCGGGTCCCGGTACATCTCGGTCACATTGACGGTGAGATCGTTGAGCAGGGTCACGAAGAACGGCCGGTCCCGCAGTACCTTGTCGGTCATTTCCATGATCGAGGCGAAGCCGGACATGGTCATCCGATGCATGACCCGGCGACGAATGGAGGCCTTGCTGTAGGAGCGAAAATCGTACCCGTACATCTGGTAGATAGCCTCCAGCAGTAGCCGGATCTCGATATCCTCCACATTGATTTCATCATCATCGATGGGGTACGGCTCAGCCATTCATTGATCCTCCAGGGCCTACTTGTGGAGCCAAACCCGCAACAGCGAGGTGAGTTTTGCCATATCAATCGGCTTGGAGCAGTAATCGTTGGCACCCGCCTGAATGCATTTGGCCCGGTCGTCCTTCATGGCCTTGGCGGTGAGTGCCAGCATCGGCAGCTTCTGGAAACGGGCCTGCTCGCGGATATGCGTCATGGCCTCGTAGCCGTCCATCTCCGGCATCATGATATCCATCAGCACGATATCCATATCCGGGTGCTCTTCCAGAACATCCAGTGCTTCTCGACCATTGTTGGCAATGGTGATATCGAAACCCAACTCTTCCAGCTGGGCCGACAGCGCATAGATATTGCGCATGTCATCATCCACCAGCAGTAGCTGCTTACCTTCGAAAATATCGTCACGATGCTCGATGGCATCCGTGCTGGTGCGGCGGTTGGCCGGCAACGTGGACTCCAGCCAGTGCAGGAACAGGGACGCTTCATTCAGCAGCCGCTCATGAGAGCGCTCTGTCTTGAGAATGATCCGGTCAGCGTATTTGCGCAGCTTCGCTTCTTCTTCCCGGGTCATGTCTTTGCCGGTGTAAATGACCACCGGAACGCTGTCATAGCTTTCACTGGCATGAAGTGTTTCAAGCAGTTCGAAACCGCTCATGTCTGGCAGGGTCAAATCCAGAATCATGCAGTCGAACACGGTTTCACGCAGGGCCTTCAGCGCCTCTTCGCCACTGGTTGCAGCCGTGATTTCCACCCCTTTTTGGTCAAACAGCTCGCGAATACTCTCGTGCTGGATCTCGCTGTCTTCCACTACCAGAAGACGGCGCACATTGGTTTCGATAGCACCTTCAATCTTGGCAAAGGCTGAGAGTATGTCATCCTGCTTGGCCGGCTTGGTGAGGAAGTCGATCGCTCCAAGCTCAAGCGCTTTCTTACGCTCATCCCGCCCGGACAGGAAATGTACCGGAATATCCTTGGTGCGCGGGTCTGCCTTGAGTTTTTCCATGACTTCCCAGCCATCAATGCCCGGCAGACCGATATCCAGAATGATGGCACTGGGGCGGTAGTGGCTGGCGTATTCCAGTGCCGCCTCCCCGTCAGAACAGATATGGCCTTCCAGCCCATAGTCGGCGGCCAGTTCCAGCAGGACATTGGCGAATTCACTGTCATCCTCGACGATCAGTACGGTCTTTTCACGAACGACGAAATCATCCCGGGCGGGTTCGGCATGCGTCAGTGGTGCGGTATGCGCTTCGGCATTCGTGCCAATGTCTCCTTGCTGCGGCACACCGCCGGCTGACGCCTCCATGGACTCTGCGGAGCCTTCTGGCAGATACAGCATGAAGGTAGAACCCGTGCCTTCCCCATCACTGTAAAGGCTGATCTCGCCGCCCAGCAGGCGTGCCAGCTCCCGGGAGATGGTCAGCCCCAGACCGGTACCGCCATATTTCCGGCTGGTAGTGCCATCAGCCTGCTGGAACGCCTCGAAAATGAGCTTCTGTTTTTCAGCCGCGATACCGGTGCCAGTATCGGTAACCGCAAACTTGATGGTCTGGTCACGCAGCAACTGGCGGGAAGGCAGTGATTCGTCCTCCTCCGGTCGGGCGATGGTCAGCGTCACCGAGCCTTGCTCGGTGAATTTCAGGGCGTTGGAAAGCAGATTCTTGATGATCTGCTCCAGGCGCTGACGATCGGTGTAGAAATAATCGGGCAGGTTGTCGCCCAGATTGACGTGGAAATCAAGATTGCGACTTTCCGCCACATGGGCAAAGTTGCGCCGGAAATGCTCACCAATTTCCTGCGGGGACAGGTCATCAATGATGACATCCATCTTGCCTTCCTCGATCTTGGAAATATCAAGGATATCGTTGATCAGGCTGAGCAGATCCGAGCCGGCAGAATGGATTACCTGGGCGTGCTCTACCTGTTTATCATCCAGATTGCCTTTCTTGTTCTGGCCCAGCGCATTGGAGAGAATCAGGATCGAGTTGAGCGGCGTCCGCAGTTCGTGGCTCATGGTGGAGAGGAACTCGGACTTGTATTTGGAGGACATTTCCAGCTCACGGATCTTGTCTTCCAGCTCGTGGCGCAGCAGCTCAAGCTCGTCATTCTTCTGCGCCATCTCACTCTTCTGCTCGGTAAGCAAACGCGCCTGGGCTTCCAGCTCTTCGTTGGTAACGCGCAATTCTTCCTGCTGAGCCTGCAAACTCTCTTCAGACGCGCGCAAGGCCTGGGTCTGTGACTCCAGTTCCTCGTTGATCGCCTTCAGCTCTTCCTGCTGCTGCTGCAGGCGTGACTCAGAAGCAGACAGCTCCATGGCCTGCTCTTCCAGGTCTTCATTGACCTGGGCCATCTCTTCTTTCTGTCGCTCAAGAGCGACAGCCTGCTCCTGGGTTTGTTCGAGCATTTGCGCGAGACGCATGCGGCTTTGCACACTGTGCACAGATACCGCGATCACGGACACGCATTGCTCCAGGAATGTCAGGTCTTCGTCACTGAATTCACGGAAAGCGCCGATTTCGAGCACGCCCTTGATCTCATCATCATGGACAACCGGCATCACCATCACATTGCGAGCCTGCCCAGCGCCGGTTCCGGAAGCGATACTGATGTAATCCTCCGGCACCTGCTCCAGGAGGATACTTTTACGTTCCAGTGCGCACTGGCCAACCAAAGACTCGCCCAGCTTGAAGGTGTTTGCCAGATGCTTGCGCCGCTGCATGGCATATGAACTACTCAGAGTGAGCTGCTCGGTGGACGGGTCGAAGCTGTAAAACGCCCCCACCTGAGCTTCCAGTACCGGCACCAGGAAACTGAGCATGTTGTTGCCCAGCTGCTCAAAGCTCATCTCACCACGCATGCGGTTGTTGAGCTCAGCCAGATGATTCTTGATGGTTTCCTGGCGGCGGTCCTCGGTGTGGCGCTTTATCAGCGAGTCACGCATCTTGCGAATGGCGTGCAGCAGGTGGCCGGTTTCGTCACGGCCGCCCTTTTCAATTTTGGTATCCCACTTGCCATTGGCAATGTTATCGGCCGCATTCACTGCGCCTTCCAGTGGCAAGGTAATGGCGCGGGTGACACGCAGGGCAATCAGGGCCAATAAGGTAAAGGCAACCAGCCCCAGGAACAGGCCGATTTTCTGGGTGCTGAGATTATCGGAACGGCTGGAATTGAGCGTGTCGCGAAACGCTTCGTAGCGTTGTTTCTCAAACGCTTTCTGGTGGGTCTCGTAGGCATCCTGCAGGCTGCGAACATGGCTGATGCGCTGATACAGATCATCCGAAGCCGTATCGTTGTCAATCAGGCTGCGCGCCAGAGTGGTGGCTTCACCAATGTAGGCACTGAAACTACTGCGCAAGTCTTCAACGCTGCCCGACAGGCTGGGGTCGGTGCGGCGGATATCCGCCAGCCGTTGCTCGAACTCGGCGGCACGACTCTGCGCTTCCTGTAACAGATCCGGATCGGCCTGGGTGATGGCCGCAATAAAGGACTCACTGATGGCAATGAAATCCACATTGTTGGCGTTAACCAGCTCCAGAACCGGAAAGTCCTGACTTTCGATCCGCTTCAAGTGATCAATATTGGTTTCGGCAATGTAGAAGCTGTAGGCCGCATAGACCACAAACAACACAATACCCAGTCCGGCCACAGACAGAATCTTCAGCCGCACAGACAGGTTCTGGAACCAGTTCATTCAGATAGCCCTCTCGCCTTTCCGGCTTTTTGTTCTCAGTGCCCCCCGAAAGGGCTAAGCCTGAATCCGCGATCAGAATGCAGAAGCAGGCTAAGACTAAAGTGTGAGGCTACCAGAAAGCCTGGCAACACGGCAATAAAGTGCCTGAAGTTGCGTAACCAGGTGGTTGATTTGGCTGGAATTATTTCCGACTAACGGTGATGGAAAATGATACTGGAGATGGAGGGTATAGCAGGAAGGGTAAAAAGCTGGTGCCCGGGGCGGGACTTGAACCCGCACGACCAAAGGTCAACGGATTTTAAGTCCGTTGCGTCTACCAATTTCGCCACCCGGGCGGTGACCGTGCAGGTCAATAATTGGAGGCGCGGGTCGGAATCGAACCGGCGTTAACGGAGTTGCAGTCCGCTG